>JAEEGL016125612.1_pt1 | contig 19600 bp, 13 predicted proteins | sample 9134231 | NCBI WGS metagenome assembly JAEEGL01 (sample SAMN16246548, study PRJNA631951) | gut metagenome | biome: gut microbiome; feature: rumen; material: fiber-attached | host: Bos | place: Iran: Karaj | collected 2018-10 | reverse complement strand
ATTGCTCTTCCATCAGCCTTTTCGGAATAGGATACTTTCTCCTTGTCAAAAAGCTTTATTGCACTCTCACATCTTCCAAGTTCCTTAACTACTCTGAACTGCTTGTTGCTGGTGTTATGGTCTTCAAAGAAGAAGTTTGCTGCATCTATAACTGCTATACCGCGTTCTTCAATATATGTTTTACCGTTCTGATCTGATGCCTTTACCTCTTTCAGGATCTCCGGATCGATCATATTCGGTTCAACAGTGAAATCAATCTTTCCATTCTCATAGATTACCGATACCACCGGTTCATCAAGAGAAAGCTTTGTCTTATCAACCTCAACTGTTATATATTCAAATGGTTTATCAAGAGACAGGGTTCCCTCTGTCTTATCTACGCTTAACGCCTGCGAAGATGTCTCAAGTCTGTAACTGATATCCTGCTCACCTGTAGTGGCAACAAAGATCAGTGCTGTCTGCTTATCAGTAAGTGCATTTCCTGTAAGGAACTCTCTTATGCGGAAGTTCTGTCCAGTCCAGTCCTGTCCTGCAGATGCACCGGTCTCTCCAACAAGACCAGCCATAAGACCTGCTCCCGGAACCGGAATTACTTCCTCTACGATCGGATTCGCAGCTTCTTCCTGATTCCAGTTTTTAAATCCTATATGAGCTCCAAGGCCGAATCCATACCACTTGCCTGATGCAGCAGTGTGAAGCCTGTCTGTAAGCTCCTTATCCCTTCTAAGGGCTTCTTTCATAAGGTGTCCATATTCATTCGCTATAACCGCTCCGATTGAAGCGTAGTAATGATTATAGCCTCTGTATATCCAGAGCTTTACAAGATTCATGCCTGCAAGCACGTTGTAGGATATAAGCTGTGTAAATGAATCCATATATTCTGCAGGACATTTACTCTCCAGAGCCTCACAGCCCTTCTCAATCTCCTCAATCTCCTTCAGAATTCTGTATGATTCATAATAGTTCTGTGGATGATATACCTTGTCGCTCATATGTTCAGGTCTTCTGTTATGAACGAGTCTTGTATATCTGTTATAAATATCTGCAAGTCTGTCTGTATCTTCCTCTGAAAATGCAGCGCCAAACTGAAGTTTCATCCAGTTTTTCAGATATTCCTCTGTATTATCCGGAGCTGAAATGCCGTACTTATCATAGTCATATGCCAGGTCAAGGAAGTATGAAAGAGGCATCTCCTGAAGTCCGAGATCTCCTACATTTACTATCCATAACTCACGTATGTTCTTCTCATATGCTGTGGTCATCTCTTCCCATACCTCAGGGAGATATGTGCAGTTGATCCACTCATAAGATATTGGCTCTCCGTGATAATCAAAGTGATAGTACATTCCGAAGCCGCCTTTATGATCCTTCATCTCTTCATCAGGAAGGCTTCTTACATAACCGTGATTATCGTCACAGAGCATAAGGATTACATTATCCAGATCCTCTGTATGCTTTAATCCTTCTGTATTCTCATCACCGTAATAATAAGCTTCAACCTCTTTATAGAGTGCTATCATTCTCGGTACTTCTTCGAGGTTCGGATTAACCTCTTCAGCTATAAGCTGGTTCTGGGTTTTCAGAACATCCTTGATGAGTTCGATATTATCCTTAAGAGTTGCTTTTTCTCCAAGGATCATGGAATCTCTCTCACCTCTCATACCGACGGTGATCACATTTTCCAGATGTCCGTTTCTCTTAAGTCCGTCTCTCCAGAATCTTGTGATTCCCTCCTTGTTTGAACGGAAATCCCAGGCATCTCCATAGATGGAATCCTTTCCTCTTACGTGACTGTATTCCTCACCATGTCTGAGACAAGGCTCGTGATGAGAAAGTCCCATTACGACTCCCAGCTCATCCGCAAGGAGAGCACTTTCAAGTCCCGGTCCATCCTCTGCAAAGCAGGATGCCCACATAGCCGGCCACAGATAGTTACCCTTCATTCTGAGAAGCATTTCGAAGATACCTTCATAAGCCTTTCTGTTAACGCCTCCGAAGTTCTTCATGCACCAGTTTCCGAAGGCCGGCCATTCATCATTTATAAAGAATCCTCTGTACCTTACCGAAGGTTCCTTTGATATAAAGGCATCCTCCGGACGTACAGCAAATCTGATTTTTTTAGGTTTTGCCAGTGACCAGTTTACCAGCGGTGATACTCCCATAAGATCTGATATATGGAAGAGTCCATAGATAAGACCTCTCTTATCACTTCCGACAATAACTATGCCCTTCTCTACAGGGAAGAAGCCGTATACTTCTCTCTTGCCTGTTACAGCGCTTATATCCAGGTCATTCCCGCTGCAGATATCTTTAATTAATGTGCTGTCTGTAAGACCGAAGATGATCGTAACAGCTGAATCTGAAAACTCAGCCTTTTCTCCCTCTTTAAGGATCTTCACATTTTCCGGAAGAATATCAGTTACAAGTCTGATATCCGCTCTTACCTTATCGGCAATCTTAACTGCTCCGGAAGGAGTAGTATCATCACATATGAAATATACTTTTTTATCTTGTGTAAACTCTGGCATGACTAATTCCTATCGTATTATTTTGAAAATTTAAGAAGTTATTATTTTGTAAACTTTAAGAAGTTCCATGAACCGCCTGTAAGAACGATGTTTCCGTCTACGCTCTTCTCTACAGGAGTAACCTTGTCAGGATTCTCAATAGAGTTGCCTGCCTTAAGGTCTTCACCCTCCATAGAGATATGCTCTACTAACTTATATCCCTCAAAGCCTTCAAATGAAAGGTCGATCTCAGCGTCCTCACCAAGCTTTCTGTTAACAGCGAATACAGAGATTTCCTTCTCATCCTCTGAAAGAACAGCAACTGCATCAACAATAGGTGCATTCTCTGTCTTTCCTGCGCTGAAAGTATCACACTGGATATCAGCTGAAAGAGCAGTTCCTCTACCGTTAACTGATGTATACTTGAATGGATAGAATATAGTCTGCTTCCAAACTCCGCCGCCTGTCACTGTCATGATAGGAGCGATTACATTTACGAGCTGTGCAAGACATGCAACCTTTACTCTGTCTGAATGCTTAAGAAGTGTGATCATAAGATCTCCGACAACAATTGCATCCTCAAGGTTATACATATCCTCAAGAAGCGGAGGAGCAACCTGCCATGGCTCCTGCTTCTTATCCTGCTCTGCACTATGGAACCAAACATTCCACTCATCGAAGGAGAGCATGATCTTCTTATCTGACTTCTTCTCCTCCTTAACCTTATCGCAGATAGCGACAACGTCCTTAATGAACTTATCCATTATTGTTGCAGATCCGAGATACTCCTGTGAGTTATCATCAGGATTTCCGTAGTAGCTGTGAAGTGAAAGATAATCAACATGCTCATATGTTTCTCTCAGAACTGTTTCTTCCCACTCACCAAAGGTCTCCATGAATGGACCTGAGCTTCCGCAGGCAACCAGTTCGATTGACGGATCAACCATCTTCATGAGCTTAGCTGTCTCACATGCAAGTCTTCCGTATTCGTTGGCTCTCTTTGTACCGATCTGCCAGTCACCGTCCATCTCGTTACCGAGACACCACAGCTTGATTCCGAAAGGCTCATCAAAGCCATTCTTTCTTCTCATATCTGCATAATATGTATCTGTCTTGGAATTGCAGTATTCAACAAGATTTCTTGCATCATCTGCACCTCTTGTTCCAAGATTAACAGCCATCATAATGTCTGAATCTGCACGCTTAGCCCACTCCTGGAACTCGTCGATTCCGACTTCGTTAGTCTCGATGGAATTCCATGCAAGTTCCATCTTTCTTGGACGCTTGCTTCTGTCGCCTGTTCCATCTTCCCAGTTATATCCTGATACAAAGTTACCGCCCGGGTATCTGATCATAGGAACCTTAAGCTCCTTTATCAGTTCCATGACATCCTGACGAAATCCCATATCATCAGCTGTCTCATGTCCCGGCTCATAGATACCTCCATATACAGCTCTTCCAAGATGCTCTATAAATGAGCTATATATTCTGTCATCAATCTTGCTTATAACTTTGTCTTTGCTTATCTTAATTCCTGCTTTCATGGTCTCCCCCCCTTTAATCAGTCAAGTGTGAAATCCAACATCTGTAATGAACCTGTTCCGTTATATGTGATATAAATAGCATATACTCCATCCGGAAGCTCTATATCAGAACTGTACTCTGTCCAGATATTTGTATTGTGAACTTCCATTTCTGCCAGAACCTCTGAATCAATTCCGGTCTTAACCTTAAAGAATCCGTCTCCATATCCTCTCACCCTGATGGAAACTTTCTTTATACCCTGGCAGTCATAATACTTAAAACCGATAGTGGTCTTATCCTTGATACCAGAGATAAATGGTTCCGGCTTCTCCATTCCCTCATCAAGTCTCTGCTTGAATGTTGGCTCTCCTGCATCTCCGATATAGAGATGAGGTTCATCTGTGAACAGGTTACATGCTGTATATGCAGGATGTACTCCCTTTCCTACAAGTGGTGCACCATTCAGTCCCTGAGTGGTTATCTCAACCTGTGGTATGCTGCCATCCTCATTAAATGTGATCACTTCGGCACATCCCTGACGGCTGTACCAGTTTCCGTTAGTATGACGATGATAGAATATATACCACTTGTCTCCTATCTCAACGATACTTCCGTGATTGTTTGCTCCATACATTGAAGGGAAATCAGCCTTCTTGTATGTATCTATTCCAAGGTCTGCATTGCTGACTATGACACCACCATATGTAAATGGTCCTCTTGGTGAATCAGAAGTTGCATAGCAGAGCTCATGCATCCAGATTGAAGAGTAGATAAAGTAATATATATCCCCTCTCTTTCTGATCGATGATGCCTCAAAGAATTCATGTCCTTCAAAGCTGCCCTTCTCAGGATTCTCTATTCCCGGTGCAACTCTTACTCCATCCTCGATGATGGTAAGCATGTCAGGTCCCAGTGTGAAGCAGAAAGAACCGCTTCTTGACTTATCGCCTCTTGGACAGAATCCTGTGTAGAGGTATGTCTTATCTCCTTCTCTCAGAACGCCCGGATCAAACTGAGGCTCATCACCTTCTCTGTCACCAAGACGGGTTCCATCCTGATAATGAACATATCCATAGAATTCAAAAGGTCCGGCAGGCGAATCTGCAACCGCTACTGAAACGATAGATACCTTGTCATATACGTAATAGAGGTAGTATCTTCCATCCGGTCCGACAACTACGTCCGGCGCATACAGACACATTCTTCCGTCTGCATTAATAGGATCGTCTGTCTTCTTATAGATCACTCCTTCATATCTCCAATTTCCGAGATCATCTATCGGTGCTGAATATGTTACATAATCACCGATACAGAATACATGTCCGTCATAAATATCATGTGATCCATAGATGTAAACTCTGTCATTAAAGACGTATGGTTCACCATCCGGAATGTACTCCCAGGAAGGAAGATAAGGATTAATTCCTTGCATTTTTTTGTCACTCATTTCTTCTACCTCATTTCATAAAATTTCGCCTAAATAGTCAATGGTTAAACATGCTTATTTGGTTGCAAAAAAAGTTTTACATAGCGAAAAGAGCGTATCAAGCAATTGATACGCCCTTTAAGATTCTTTACGGAGTATATATCTCAGAACATCCAGTCCTGATTCATAATCATCAGTCTGCCCTGTAATAATAAAATAAACCGGTTCTCCTGCTATTAAATAATCTTTCGCAAAGGCTGTATCACTTATATCAACAGCAGCCGCTATCATCGCTCCTGATTCACCGAGTTCTGCGCGAAAGATCTTATCAGACACCTTCTGCTTCAGCTCATCATCAAGTATCGGGTCCAGATCTGCCAGGCACTCACACTGTGCAACAAATGCAAGTCCCTTTTTCGTTGTGATCAGATAATTATATCTGTTTACTGCAAGCTCAGCCTGAAAAACCGTGTAGGTCTGATAATCCTCATCATCCAGGATTATGTAAGACGCAAAATCGATCTTATTGGAAAAGGTGCTCTTGTCCAGATATGTCATATAATCATCTGTCAGATACTTTGTTCCTTCTTCGCTTAAATGGGCCCCTATAACGCCTCCCGTGACTATCGTATGTCTCATAGCTCGTCCAAAATCTATTCCGATCCAGACAAGCAGTCCCAGTATAACAACAGCTGCTATACAATACTTAAGATAATAGTCGATAAAATAACTCTTCTTTTCGGCCTTGGTCATTTCACCGATTTTTTCTTTTTCTTCTTCGATATATTCCTTAAAAGTCAGACCGTGAATCATTTTTTCACCTCATCTCTACTGACTTCAGAATTCTTTTTTTCAGTTTTATTTTTCTGGCTATTTGGTTTCTTGTTGTTATTATTCTTATTATTGTTATTATTGTTATTCTTGTTATTATTCTTTTTATTGCCGTTATTATTCTTGTTGCCGTTCTTGTTATTATTATTCTTATTGTTGTTACTCTTATTATTCTTGCTTGTACTGCCAGCAGGTTTATTTTCAGTTTTATTCTCAGTTTTCTTTGCCGGATCAGCCTTTTTCTCCTGCTCCTGTGGCTTTTTGTCAGACGCCTTCGCCTTTTCTTCCTTCTTCTCTGCTGACGTTTCTTCAGCCTTTTCTTCTGTCTTTACATCTTCTGCAGTTTCAGAATCCTCTGTATCTGCTCCCTCCTCTTCTCCATCAAAAAGAGGCTTAAGATCTTCTTCCTCGATCTCCTGCTGAGTCTTATATGGGTTTGAAACAGTACCAAAAGTCTTCTTCTCAAGAATCTCGAACTTCTTGATAAAGAAAATAGCATTGTAATAAAGAGCCATACTCTCTACGCCAAGCCAGATAAGCCAAGCCCACTTGTAATACCATATACCGATGATATACGGAGACATTACAACAACAAATCCGATGACTACTCTTGGAAGATGTACCAGACCAAATATAAGTGCATTCCTGAATGCCGCAAAATTACCCATGGTAAATCTCGCCAGCAGCGGGAATATACAGAATATTATAATTGCAAACATTATTGAGAAAATAGTAAGAAGTCCGATAAGAATCGGTCCCATAATCTGTGTTCCGTTAAGGATTATGAGCCACCAGTCAAATGCAAAGAATCCTACTACAAGTAAAAGAATAAAGGTTATCCAGGTATTCTGAAGTAAGTTCTGCTTAAATGAGTGGAAGAACGCCTTCGTTACACTTCCTCCTTCTCCTCTTTCAAGCTTCATAGCAACGTAATACTTAGCTGACATAGCTGCTCCTGATGTAAGTATCGGAAGCGAACACACAAAGCAAAGTATGTTCAGCCACGCCAGATCCGCTAATCTGCTGATAAAAAGCATAAAATCACTGTCATATCTAAGAAAGCCCATTTATTCGTCCATCCTGTCTTATATATTTTTATAGACTCACCCTACCAGATTCTATAATTACCGCTCAGGATCATATAAGAGAAGAAGTATAAACAATTATCATAGTACCTTCTGTCCCCAAGTCTGAGAGGTGTATCTATAAATCTCTTCGCCCACTTTCGTGAGTCGTCATTGTCTATTATAACATGTGCAGCAGCGCTTGTTGCAATAATTGCAACCGGGTGAAGTGCCGGTGTTTCTATCTTTGTACCGTCAACTTCAAATATATGATTCCAATCATCTCTGTTTTCAGGTCTTTCAAAAAAACTGAGATATCTCGCAGCTTCTTCTACTGCCCAATCACTCCGTCCAAACCATTCTGTATCTACTGCAATATTGAGAATTGTTCTGTATGCATCGCTGAAGAACCAGTCATGTCTTCCACCATACATATTATAATTAGTTTTCTGCGGATTACCATCATAATCTGCATATTCAGAGTTAAGTCCTGTCACAGGATGGCAGGCACTTTTCCAAAACTCTCTGCTGGCCGAAGCAGCCCTTCTGCAGAACTCAGCATCCGCTGCATCTGCAACCTGTGTATAAAGCTCATAAAAATGAGGAAGATGGTATGATGGATCCGTAAATTCCACTTCGGTTACAAACTTTATATATCCTGTCTCACGGTCAAACATTGCCTGACCTTCTGTCCCATCATAGCCCTTATTTATCATTGTGTGAAGAATGGCACGTGCTTCGCTGTGATAATCATAGATTCCGCTTCCATTTCCCCACCTGTTACCAGCAAAAATAAGAGCCATCACAAAGAATTCCTCGCCGTCCGGTGCTGCACCCATAGCATTCTTGATGCCATTTGTACGACACGACCACGCAAAGTACCCCTTATTTGGCCCTTCATTCAGGAACATATGGGTTTTAGCCCATTTCCATAAACGATTAAATTCATCCTGACGGTCCATCTGTACGCACATCATCATGCCGTAAGACATGCCTTCTGTGCGTACATCATGATTTCCCGTATCTTCGATATATCCCATATCATTCTTTACAGACTGATAGAATCTTTCAGAATCTGATCCGTAGAAGATTGTATCGAATATCTCATTACATCTTCTGGAACCTTCTTCCTCTGATATACCGAATTTATTTAAATAGTTAGTATAAGTCCTAACTGTTGACACCTTTATATTACTCCTTAACTCCACCGATTGTAAGACCTGCTACGAAATATCTCTGCAGGAAAGGATAAAGACATACAATAGGTGCCATTGTTACTATAGAAGCTGCAGCACGTACAGATACAGGCTGAATGTTAGCTCCCTCTCCTGAGTTAGGGTCAGACTTACTTGACTGACTTGTAACTGATGAAAGAAGCTTCATGAGCTCGTACTGAAGTGTTGTATACTCTGTTGAAAGTCTGTTGTAAAGCATAGTATCGAACCATGAATTCCAATGTCCAACGGCAATGAAAAGAGCTATGGTTGCGTACATAGGCTTACAAAGTGGTGATAAAATCTTAATAAATATTGTACCGTATCCGGCACCGTCAATCTGAGCTGCCTCTTCAAGAGAATCCGGAATACCCTCCATGAAGGTTCTCATAACCAGCATGTTGAATGCTGAGATGATACCTGGAATGATATATACCCAGAATGTACTTGTAAGCTTAAGGTTCTTGTAAAGAAGCAGTACAGGTATCATACCACCGTTTACATACATTGTCACTACCCAGAATGCTGTAAGAGATTTCTTAAGAAGGAATCTTCTACGGCTTACAAGGAATGCAAGAATCGCATTGAATAAAAGTCCAATAAGAGTACCAAGAACTGTTCTTGCAACAGATATGAAAAGACCTGTTGTAAGGTTTCTCATAGCAAATACCGAATGGTAATTGTTAGTTGAGAACTTTCTTGGAATGATATGAATACCACCCTTAACAGCATCAATACCATCATTGAATGATATCGCAAGTGTGTTAAGAATTGGGTAAAGTGTAATAGTTACAAACAATACCATGAATATAATATTACATATAGAAAATATCTTATCTCCCGTGGATCTCTTATATTTTGTCGGTTTCGGAACCGCCATTTTTACATAAGAACCGCCATTGCCGCTTTCTGCTCCCGGCACAAACTGTTCTTCAGAATTAAATCTTCCCATTTTAAACCTCCTTAGAACAATTTATCTTCGCCGGTCTTGCGTGCTACATAGTTAGCTATAAGAATAAGTGCTATGGATACAACGCTTCGGAAAATACCGGCAGCAGTACCGAGTGAATAGTCGTTCTGACTGATTCCCCATGTAAGTGTATAGATATCTATAGTTTCTGAAACACGCTTTACAAGACCATTACCGAGGATGTACTGTACCTCGAAACCTGCATTAAGAACCCATCCGATATTCATAAGGAGAAGGATCATAATTGTTGGTCTAAGTGAAGGCAATGTGATATGTCGAATTTTACCCCATCTTCCAGCGCCATCGATCTCAGCTGCCTCATAGAGGTTAGGATCAATACTTGTAATAGCTGCAAGATAGATGATTGCATTCCAACCAGTTTCTTTCCAAACATTTGCAAATGCAACGATTGGCCAGAAGTACTTAGTTTCCGCAAAGAAATTTATTGGCATCTTAACAAGATGAAGGTTTGTAAGAACCTCATTTACGATACCTGATGATGAAAGTGCATCATGAAGAATACCGGTAACGATAATCCATGAAAGGAAATGAGGAAGGTATGAAATTGTCTGAACAACCTTCTTACCGCCCTTAGATCTAAGCTCATTTAAGAGGATAGCGAAAAGAATTGCCATAACAAATGTAGCAATCAGGTTAAGAACACCCATTGCAAGTGTATTTCTGATATCTCTGAGGAATACCTCATCCGAAAACAGGAATTTGAACTTGGCCATTCCTATCCACTTCGAATGCCAAAGTCCGGTCTTCGGCTTATAGTTCTGGAAAGCCATTACCCAGCCGGCAAGAGGAATATAATGGAAAACGATTCCATATGCGAAAAATACAAATGCCCACGCAAGAAGAGGCCACTGTCTTTTAACCTCTTTAGCAGACCACTTCACTCTAGGCTGGACAATCTTTTGAGTTTTTGGTTTAGCCATAACTGTTTCTCCCACTTTTTAAAAGGGATAGCAGCCATATTTCTATGACTGCACCCCTTTAAAATAATCATTTTATAAAATCTTACTGTCCAGCTCTTCTTTCAAGCTCTGCCTGCATCTCATCAAGGAAGTCCTGAGGATTACATGCTTCGTATGCTGACATATAATCATTCCATGTTGCTTCGAAATCAGATGCCATAACAACCTTTGGAAGCCACTCATGCTTTGTCTCGCCCATCTTAACCCAAGCTACACCACCCGGTGTATCTGTTGTCATGTTGTTTGAGTATGAGTACATTGGGAACCAAGGAGCATTAGGCTCAACAACTGAACCGATCATTTCAGGATATGTTGTAACGCCGTAAGCTTCGAAACACTTAACAACTGGCTCTGCAAGTGTATCAAAGAACTCTGAAGTCTGCTCTTCAGGCTTGTTAGCGTTCTTACCATCTGTAGATGTTCCATGGTACTGAGGCATGTAGCTGTACTGGCAGATGTGTGATGCCTTGTACTCAGGATCTGACCACTTAGATCTCATCTCTTCTGTACGATAGAATAATCCATCATCATCTACTTCATAGTCTACACCTTCAACACCCCAGAATCTGAGGTCTCTGATTTCCTGTGAGCAAAGGTCATCGAGGAACTGGAAAGCAGCCTCAACGTCTTCGCAGCTTGTTGTAATAGCAACACCTGATGACATGTTAAGTGTATCATCATATGTATGCCATCTGTTCTCCATTCCTGCCTCAGCTGTAAGACCAAGAGGAATGTAGTTGCAGCCTTCCTTATCAAGACCTGACTGCTTGAATGAATCTGTTATAGTAAAGTTGAAATCCCAGTTCTGATCGCACATACCGAGAACTCTACCTGTTGAAAGCTTTGCGATGTACTCATCATATGTCTGAGTACCGAACTCAACATCGATGATACCCTTAGCATACTCTTCGTTGAGCTTCTGGAAATACATCTTAGCTGTTGGTGTTGTATTGTAATCAACGACCTTAAGGTTTTCCTTATCAACGATTACAGAACCGTCGTTTGGATAACCGTCAAGGAACTCAGGAGCATTCTCTATACAGAAGTATCTCCAGTCCTCACAAAGCATTGTGTAAGGGATAATAGCTGTTCCGTCTTCAAGTGTCGGATGCTCAGCATAGTATCTCTCAAGAAGATCAAAATACTGATCAAGTGTCTCGATCTTTGGATAGTTATCCCACTCAAGAACCTTAGCCTGTACCCAGAAAGCCTCATCGTTGTGAGTTGTTGTCTTAGACTCACCGAGAGTATTTCCGAAAACGTTCATCCAGTAGATATGACCGTCATCCATACGGAACATATCCCACTCTTCGTCTGTGTAGAACGCCTTAAGGTTTGGATAATTATCAAGATAATCATCCCATGGAATAAGAACATCGTTATCGTAGAGCTGCATCATAGCATCTCCACCGTTGATGAAGTCAGGATAATCACCGCCGGCGATGATTGTTCCTATAGCCTCAGCATCTGTCTGACCTGTAAGCCATGTCTCCTTAACTTTGACACCTGTCTTTTCAGCAATGATCTGCTGAATCTCGTTGTCATCGTTAATTTCTGTACCAGGCATTGCTATGAACATATCAAATTCCTTGATATCGCCTGATGCAGCAGCTTCTGTTGACTGCTCCTCTGTGTTACCTGCATCCTCTGTTGCAGCTGTTGTAGCTGCCTCTGTATCCTTAGCAGCTTCTGTAGTAGCAGTATCTTCTCCACAACCTGAAAGCGCTGTTGCCATCATAGCTGCGGTGAGGCCGACAGTTGTCAGCTTCTTAGCCCACTTCTTCATACTAAACCTCCTTTTAAAATAAAAAAATTGTATGACACCCAATGTTCGGGCAATTAGGTGATTTAATTATATTCCAGAAACTGCTTTTTCGCCCCCTACAAACTCTCAATAAAACCCCTACAAATTCTTAATTTTTTCTTATCTTTTATTAAAAATATATATAAAAAATCCCCTAAAGCGCCGTTGTTTAGGGGATTTTTGACATATTTCTTTAAATTATGTAAACCAGTTTGATTTATGTTAACTATTCTGCGTTTTTCTGTCTTCTGTACTGAGACGGAGTCATTCCTTTAATCTCAATAAACTTTCTGATGAAATAATCACTGTTCTTATAACCGACCGCAGCGGATATATCCACTATCCTGTCGCCCGTATTAATGAGCATCTTTGCAGCCTCGTTGATCCTGTAATCTGTCAGGTAATCCTTAAAGGACACACCGTATTTCTTACTGAAAAGAGAACCGAGATAACTGCAGTTGATGAAGTACTTCTCACTCAGTTTCTTAAGACTCAGATTCTCGCTGTAATTCTCTTTTATCTCCTTCTCCACATCCTTCAGGATTCCGTGAGACATGTTCTTTCTGAGCTGCTGCAGATACTCCGCATATTCACAGGCAAACTTATACATATGCTTACTGCTTCCGCGTCTTACACCGTCATCAAAGGAGCTCTCACTTATCCTGTGAAGGATTTCCTCCTGGTCTATCTCATCATCAAGTTCAACAGCCATATGAATAAGCTGGAACAGGAGATAATTTATATTGAGGCTTACGGAATTGCCCGGACCTGCCGCTCCTATATCATCATAAAAGCTGTTGACCGATTTATGAATAAGCGCTTCATCATTCAGCTCTATAGCCTTTATAAGCTCATCTATACTGTTTTTAAAGATCATTTCTTTTCCCGGATTGACACTCATTTCCTTCTCATAAGTAACAACCGGTCTCGACTCATGGAACACTTCCTGGGACATCAGGATACATGCCGAGCTGTAGGACTTGGAAAGCGACGAGATATCCGGAACCTTCTTACCCGCTATGATCCTTATCTCTCTTCCGAGGGCTTCCTGAAGATTCTTCTGAAGATAAGCAAGATACTCTGCCTCATCCATATTCTTTTCTTCGGACATATACTCACAGTATATAAATCCCGTATCATAGCTGCCGTGATTAAGTGATACATCATAGAGAAGATGTTTTTTATCCGCACCCATGATACGCTCGGAAGCTTCATCCATATCATGCCTGTACTGCAGCACGCCGCCTTCGGCCACCTCGCTTTCATCCACATCCGGAACTTCTATTATCACATATCTCACACCGTCGGAAAGCTTCATATTATTGTTTACATATTCCAGACTCGTCTCATCATACTTTCCAATTATGAGAGTTATAAGATGTTTCTGGAAAAATGCAGTCTCCGTCTCCTTATGATGCTTCTCAATCTCCACACTTTCCTGATTCATATCAGCAACCTTGTGAAGTATAGCCAGCAGTTCATCCTTCTTAATAGGCTTCAGAAGATAATCGAGACATCCGTAGCGCATGGCATCTCTGGCATATTTAAAATCATTGTAACCGCTGAGGATCACGAAATAGGCGTCGGAGATCTTTTCTTCTTTTACTTTCTTAAGAAGCTCCACGCCGTTCATGATAGGCATCTTGATATCTGTTATGACAAGATCGATCTCGTTTTCTTTCAGGTAATCAAAAGCCTCCTGTCCGTTTTCTGCAATTTTTACTATTTCAAAGTTTTGTCTTTTCCAATTGATGAGAACCTGAAGTCCCTGTGCGATAAAAGGCTCATCATCAACTATCATAACTTTAAGCACTCACTCATCTCCTAAGCATTATCTTGTTCTTCGAATTCACGTGGCATAGTGATTATAACTGTTGTACCGACTCCGATCTCGCTCTCGAGATCAAATGTAACCCTGTCGCCGGTAAGCATCTTAAGTCTGAGACATGCATTGGTCATACCGATTCCTCTTCCTGTCTTGAGAAGATCGATACTTGCATTTCTCATCTTAAACAACAGAATATCACATACCTCTTCATCTATTCCGCTGCCCGTGTCTTCAACTTCAATCACGGCCTTATCACCATCCGGATATACTCTTACGAATATCCATCCCGGTTCGGTCTTACTCTCTATTCCGTGAACACAGGCATTCTCTACAAACGTAACTATAGAAAGCTTCGGAAGCGGAATGTTCGCGCAGCTTTCATCCACATCAATATCATAGCTGAGTCTGTCACCGAATCTGTATTTCTGAAGCTTGAGATAAGCTTCGATGAACAGAATCTCTTCACCCACAGACACCTTATCAGAATGCCAGTTTACATTTGCCCTCTGCATCATAGCAAGATGCTCCACCATCTCTGCCGTTTCCTTCTCATTCTTGATAAGACTGTGCATACGTATGCTTTCAAGAGCATTGAACAGAAAATGGGGATTGATCTGACTATGAAGAGCCTGAAGCTCTGCATTCTGCTTAGCAATATCACTTTCCTGCTGACGGAGCTTATCGACATAAACCGTCTGAATAAGACTGTTCATTCTGTCCGCCATCTTATTGTAGTTAACCATCAGCGATGTTATCTCATCGTTGCCATCTATCTTATTCTTGTTGATTTTCATGAGTTTCTCAGAATCAGCCTTCTTGAAGATTCTGTCCAGTCTGTGTATTCTTCTAGCAACAGACTTATCAAGATTCCTGATCATATATATCGGCAGGAACAGATTAACAAGGAAAAGCGCAAGTATTACTGCAACCCAGCCCTTGTTCAGCGCAAAGAAGTTGAAGTTCCGGCTCTTAAGATATATTGTATATGTTGTTCCGTAGAGACTCATGTCTCTTCTGTAATCATAATCGATAGATTTATCCATAAATGTATATGTCTCTCTGAGATGAGTTCCTCCCGTGTTGGTCATAAGGAGTTTATCACCCTGGCAGATATATACATCCGATTCGATACTGTCATTCAGAACTCTGTCCTGGAAATTACGATAGTTGATTTCCATCTTCATAACCTTCTTGCAGCTGTTGTTCTGATGTTTATCGAGTTTTCTGACAAGCAGGATAGCTCTCTTGGAGAAGGTCTCCGTCCTATCCTTTGTAAATACGAACATGAGAACTATACCGTTACTGTCACTCAGCTTCTTATACCACTCTTCGTTCTCTATATTCGAAAGCTTATAAAACATACCACCGTTAAGTATGGTATCGTTGTCCGCATAGATCGATATGGATTCATTACCGTTTCCGAGCATACTTTCGTACAGCGAATTCTTCTTAAAGACGGCATACTCATTATAGTAGTCCAGTGCCGACTTATATTTCTTATTGAGAAGTTCTTCGACACGGTAGTTCTTATATATATTTCTTATAACGGAAGCCGGATATTCGAGTCCTTCCTGAATGCCGTACCTTACAGCTTCGGCATCACTCTCCAGCTCCTTCATCTCGGTAATCTTTGCTATTCTGTATACATTATATATAACCAGGCCGTCCGTTACCACGAGCGGAATAAGCACACAGAACACGAAAAGAAGCACCATTTTCTTTCGAAGTGTCAGTTTATTAAGATAATTATCCGTTTTAGGAAAATTCTTTTCCATCTTCCACCCCTGTTTTGAGCCCGCTCTGCTTCCCGATTATACTGATTCAGACAATCCGTCTTACTCTTCGTGCATGCAGATTTCAAGTGTCGCTTCGCGTTCCGGATTAACCAGCTTATCTATCTTACTAACCTTGATAGCTCTTCCGCCATCTATTGCTACCGGCGTTCCTTCTCTGTTCATAAACGCCTGAACATAATCCTCAACCGTTTCCAGCTTCCTGTCAAACATCATTCCGCCTTTAGGTCCTTCATAGAAGAAATGAATGTCTGATCCGCCTGACATCGGCAGATTCAGCTTCTTCGCATACTGATATGCAAGAGCATTCATGTTATCGCCATTGGCCGCATTATAAACTTCTATGCCATCACATACGGACGGTGTAAGGTGGATCTTTGTAAGGTAAGCCCTTTCTCTGTAGGGATGTGCCTGAACCATGATTCCGCCGCCCTGATGAACACGTTTATACACCTCAGATCTCGTCTGTTCCAGGATATCGCTGTTTTCCAGCAGCCACTTCTCATCTACTCCATAAAGAAGATATTCATCTCCTTCAAAATTATACTCTATTCCAAAGAAAACTGTGAAGTCCTTATCTTCAGCTTCCTCTGCAGCCGCCTTATATCCGCTTACATACATCTCAACTCTTTTATCCCACGGAAGATCAGCCGGCACAGCACTGTTTCCATTAAAGAAATGATCAGTTACTATTATACCGCTGTAACCCTGTTCTTTCATATATTCTATGTAGTCTCTTCCGTGTGCTCTTCCACACCTGCTGGCCTCGCATGTATGAAGATGAGTTTCATAAATAAACGCCATTTTTACACCCTTTCAAGTAATAAAGAAAAGCCACACCATCGGTGTGACTCTTCAAAGAACATTTTTGTATTAAATTACGCAACAAGTGTTGCTTCGTCAAGTCCCTTATCAGAATAAACAGTTCCAAAGCCTCTGTCAAGGGGTACTATAGTAATCGCACTATCGAGATCTTCAAGTCCGATATCTGCTTCACTTACGTTTTCCTGCTCTGATATATCGACCATTATATCTGCCTCAAAACGTCTGGAAAGATCACTCATATTCATACTGAGATCGTAGAAGGTTTCAGCATCAAGAATATAAGAAAGCGATATTATATCGAATGGCTTTCCTCCTGATACCTGGAATCTGTTAAACCACTTCTTCGCTTTCTCATTATCACAGCTGTCCTTTGTTCCGAGAATCACCTTACAAGCAGGATTAACAGCTTTAACTGCATTTATACATGCATTGATCATTCTTGTCTGTTCCTCAAAGCTAAGTGTAATCCCCTGAATCTCATTAAATACATCTGTATCTATCTGTATGAATGCAGGAACCGTTCCAGCTTCTGAAAGCTTTGTAAAAAGCTTGTGGATGTTTTCGAATCCGGCTCTCTCAGCCTTTCTTACGAACATTCTGTTGTCAGCCCCTGTCTCTGCCTTGACTTCTTCATAAAGTGAAAGAAGTCCAAGTTTTGCGCACCATTTAAGTCCAAGGCTTGCCGCGCCGCTGCCGAGTTCTATAATCGCCTCAGCACTGTCATATATACCATTCTTTAAAACGATAGTGCTCAAAACAGTATCAACACCCTTTGTTTTAAGAGTATTCATTCTGTCTTTCCCAACGCCTTCTGCTACATTTACCATTCTGCATAAGCTACTCATATAATAACCTCGCATTTCCTTCTCTTATTCTTTATACACAAATCTACACTTAGAACTTTATTCTCATTTCTATCTAGTGTCAATTCGTATAACTTCACGAAAATGAGGTTTGTTTTTGTAACTATTAACGGAAGTTACCAAATTCGGTAATTTTGTGTTATCATTCTGACGTAGATTACGTTACGAGGAGTATATTCTTTTATGGATAATAAACAAAGTCTGATGGATAAAATGAACCGTGACATTGCGGTCATATTTGATTTTAACGGAACCTGTATATTTGATGGTCCTCTTCATATCAAGGCCTGGCGTCTTTATGTTGAAGAACTGACTCTTCACGAGGTAAGTGACGCAGAGGCCACTGAATGGATAGAAGGAAAAACCGCAAAGGAGATTCTCGAACACTTTCTGGGATATGAGTTAAATGACAACATGGTCTTCCAGCTTTCCGAGGAAAAGGAAAGAATATATAGAAGCATGCTGATACGCGAGGATGTGCAGCTCGCTCCCGGTCTTGAAGACTTTCTCAACTATCTGCTCCTTGCCAGGGTCAAGAGATCTATCGCAACCACTGCAAATCTCGAAAACATGAATCTATACTTCGAAAGATATAATCTGGAAAGATGGTTCAAGTGGGAGGATGTTATTATCGGAGCCGGAAACATTCCTCTCAAGCCTCACCCTGATCTTTATCTGGCTGCAATATCCAAACTGGATATGCCGACGGATAAGATACTCGTCTTTGAAGACAGCACTGTTGGCGTTAAGGCTGCAGCCGCTGCCGGAATCAATCATATTATCGGTATAACGGGAGACAGCCATAACCGTTCCCTGATGAATCACCCGGGGGTCATGGCTGTCGTAAGCAACTTTACTGAACTTTCTTCAATTGAGATTTAAACCATTATCTCTACGATAAAGTAGTCAACACCGTCTTCGTTTTCAGTATGTACTTCCATAGCGCCGTCGTACTTCTCGACGGCCATACGCATATTCATCATACCGAAGCCGTGATTCTTTTTATCATCCTTACTTGTTTCTCCTGTAAACTTCTCACAGGTTGTATTTCGAATGTTTATGTAGAGCATTCCGCCCTGATTCTTCAGCATGCAAATTATAGCCCTGCGGCCTGTCTCAATTCTCGCCACTGCTTCCAGTGCATTATCCATTCCATTTGCAAGAATTGTGCAGAGATCTACATTTTCCATATGAAGGTCCTTCGGAACATTTCCTTCTACCTCAAATTCTGCCCCTATCTTTTCTGCCTTTCTTCTTCTGTCTGAAAGGATTGCATCAACCAGCACATGTCCTGTCGATATGTCCGGCGACAGTTTTTCAACAGTCTCTGTTATAGACTCCACATAGCTGCGGGCTTCTTCGGTCTTACCCTCGTCCAGAAGCATTCCTATACTGAGAAGATGATTTTTCATATCATGCCTTATGCGGCGTGTCTCCTGCGTCAGCTCTTTGCTGGAATTAAAACGTTCCATTTCCAGTTCCAGATAATGCTCATTTCTGTCTGCCAGCATCTTGAAGTACGCACTTCTGTTTCCTCTTACCACAGCTGTCATAACAGCAAATCCCACCGCTATGACAAGAATGGATGCTATGGCCATTATATATCTCTGATCATTATCCATAGCCTTCTCAAATTTAGTATAATAATCCGTCAGATAACTTGAGATAAAAAACACTATCAGACTTGTTCCGTATAAGATTCCCTTCTCAGCAATTGATACCTTTCTGAACTGAACCTCTCTCTCAAATCGGAGTCTCCACTTCTCACCCATTATCATGAATACTATTTCTGCAAGGATAACCGCTGCATAAATAATATAGAATATCTTCTCATAATTTTCATCCAGAACCAGTCTGTATAAATTATAGGATGTAATAATGCTGAACAGCATAAGAAGAACCGGGATAAGTATAATAAGCGGTCTTGACGGTTTCTTCGGGCTGCACATGATAAAATATGCCACCAGAAGT
>JAEEGL015350133.1_pt1 | contig 19600 bp, 14 predicted proteins | sample 9134231 | NCBI WGS metagenome assembly JAEEGL01 (sample SAMN16246548, study PRJNA631951) | gut metagenome | biome: gut microbiome; feature: rumen; material: fiber-attached | host: Bos | place: Iran: Karaj | collected 2018-10 | reverse complement strand
CTGCGGGCCGTACATCTTGCAGAGGCCGGCCAGGATGTCGCAGATGCCCGGGACGATGATCAGGATGGTCGGCTTGATGACGGGCAGCTTGCCGATTGTAGCCTTCATATCCTCGCAGGTGTGCATCAGGTTGCCGGTGTAGAAACAGCCCATCGTGCCGGCAATCAGGCCGAACACGTGGCTGAGCGGCAGCAGTGCGATGTAGCGGTGTACGCCGATGACCTTGCCGGGTTTGAAGACGGCATTGAACGAGCCGCGCATCAGGGCACGGTGGCTCAGCACGGCGCCTTTCGGAGCGCCAGTGGTACCGCCGGTGAAGAAGATGGCGGCAGGCTGGTCCTTGTCCACGACGGCGACGGGAACGGGTTTCTCCGCGATGCTGGAGGCGGGAGCGACCTTTACGCCCTGCAGCTTGGCGCAGAGCGGCGCGAATTCGTCGCGGACGAAGATCGCCGCGATGTCGAATTTCATACAGCATCCGATAATGGCCGGTTCCGGCAGCGAGGACGGGAACATCATCGCCACATAGCCCGCGCTGGTAATAGCCAGGAAGAGCTCGATGGCATCCTGGCTGTTGCGGTCGAGGACGGCGATATGAGCGCCCTTCGCTAGGCCGAGGCCTTCGATGAAGGCGCGGCGGCGGGCGATGCGGTCGCAGAACTCGCGGTAGGTCAGTGTAGTGGCCAGGTCTGAAAGGGCCGGCAGGTCAGCGTATTTCTTTCCGATCCAGTCGACAAACTCAGGAACGGTGGGGATATAATGGATCTGCTGCATGTCTTCCGCAGCGACCATGTCATAGAAATAATTGCTCATATCGGGTTGGATTATTATTTTTCGTTTGCCTTTACAATGTAGGCACACACGTCACCGACGGTTTCGAACATTTTGTCGGAAGCGAACTGCACATGGAATTTGTTTTCTGCAGCCAGCGAGAGGAGCAGCATCGAGAGCGAGTCGATGCCCAGGTCGTTGACGAGCCTGCTTTCGAAAGTGATGGTCGACTGGTCCAGTTTGGGCTTGACCTCCGTCAGGATCTCCTTCAGGTCTTCGAATACCGTTTCTTTTGTCATTGTTGATTCGATTTGAGGTTTAGTATTGCTTTTACAAAATCCAAATATAGCAAGAATTTGTTACTTTTGCAAGGCAAAACCGAAACCCGATGCTGACAGTCGAACCTATCAGAAACCGGCGCGCGCTGCGTCAATTTATCACTTTTCCCGAGAAGCTGTATAAGGACAATCCCAATTGGGTACACGCCCTTCATTCAGACGAATACGACTCGCTGGGCGACAAGAATCCAGCCCTTGAGTTTTGCGAACGTGCGCTCTATCTGGCAAGTCGTGACGGGAAAATTGTGGGGCGCGTAGCGGCCATCGTCAACGGCAAGGCGAACGAGCGCTGGAATGAGAAGGTCGTCCGTTTCGGGTGGATTGATTTCATTGACGATGCGGAAGTGGTGAAGGCGCTCATTGACGCCGTGGTGGCGTTCGGTCGCGAGCGGGGCTGCACGACCATCAAAGGGCCGCTCGGCTTCTCGGATATGGACAAGGAGGGACTGCTGGTCGAGGGTTTTGAGTACCTCTCCCCTTTCACTGTCATTTACAACTATCCTTATTACGGTCCGCGTCTTGAAGAACTCGGTTTCACCAAGGATGCAGACTGGACGCAGAAAGTCGTGCTCACGCCCGACAAGGAGCCGGAGAAAATGAAACTGGTTCCCCTTGTCGAAGAAAGCTTCGGGCTCCACGCCATTTACCCGAAATCGATGAAGGAAATGGGTAAAAAATACGGTATGGAACTCTTCCACCTGATCAACAAGGCCTTCTCGGAGCTGTATGAATATACGCCCCTGTCGGACAGGCAGATCGAGTCGTACCTCAACGTCTATATGCCGATCCTGAACAAGGATTTCGTGGCCATCATCGTTGATGAAAACGAGCAGGTGGTCGGGTTCGGCTTCTGCGTTCCCTCCCTTTCCAAGGCATTCCGCAAGGCGAAGGGAAGGCTCTTTCCCTTCGGCTTCATCCACATCCTGCGGGCTCTTCGCAAAAACGACACGATCGAAGCCCTGATGATCGGCGTCCTTCCCGAATACCAGGGCAGCGGCGCCAGCCTGCTGATCTTCAAATACTTGATGGACGGCTGCCGTAAGTATGGCATCAAGCAGATGCTGACAAATCCGCAGCTGGAGACGAACCGCAAAGTTCAGTCCGTGTTCGACGGGATCCTGGAAAATCGAGAGATCATCCGTCGCCGTTGCTATGTGAAAGCGCTTTGAAACCAATGCTTATGATGAAGTTCAACCGGAAGATGAAAATGGCGGAACTCGTGGACCGCGATTTCCACCTGCTGACCCTGTGCGCGCGTCTTGGGCTTGACAGAAGTTTCGGCGAACAGACCGTCGAGACGATGTGCCGGTACCGGGAAGTGGACCCCGATACCTTCCTGCTGCTCTGCGAGGTGTATTCCGATCCCCTCTTCCGCCCTACCGCCAGTCAACTGCGTCCCTGCCGCATCGAAAATGTGCTCGAATACCTGCACCGCTCGCACGATTACTATCTGGAGGAAGCACTGCCTCGCCTGAGCGAAGGCATCGAATCGCTGACACAGCCTTGTACGGAGGCGCAGAAACAGGTCATCCGCCGCTTTCTGGCAGATTTCCGCCACGAATTGGAGCACCACTTCGCATCTGAGGAACAGTCCGTTTTCCCTACCCACACGCAGATTCACGAGACGCTCTCTGACGTCAAGAACCTCATCCTGAAATCCCTGCCCGACGTTTGTGATGCCCGGATGCGGCGCGACATCCTGTTGGCTATCTATACCCTCCAGCATGACATTGACCGGCATACCTGCATCGAAGATGAGGTGCTCTCTCCCCTTGTGCGCCTGCACCGGGCTCCGCGAAGCAATGCCTATGCTTGGGACGAAGCTGAACGTGAAGAGCTCTCAGCCCGCGAAAAAGAAATCCTGGTCAGCGTCGCGCAAGGCCTGCTCAACAAGGAAATCGCCGACAAACACCATATTTCCATCAACACCGTCATCACGCACCGCAAGAACATTACGCGCAAGACCGGCATCCGCACGGTCCCCGGGCTGACGGCATATGCTATCTTGAATAACCTGATTGATATCAACGAAATAGAATAACCTATGAAAAGAATTGCCTTTACCGCCATCTTGCTCGCCGCCCTGTTTTGTGTAGCCTCCTGCGGCAGCAAAAAGAACCGCACGCCGATGCCGCCCGTCGAAGAGGAATCGGTCGATATGAGCAAGTATATGCCGTCCCTTGAGATCGGTGCACAGGCACCCGATTTCGAAGCGCCCGACGTGTTGGGTAAACCCGTGAAGCTGAGCGATTATCTTGGCCATTATGTCGTCCTGGATTTCTGGGCGACCTGGTGCAAGGACTGCCGTGCCGAAATGCCTGCTGTAAAGAGCCTGTATACTGCTTTCTCGCCTAAGGGCGTGGAGTTTCTCGGTGTCTCGTTCGACACGGACCTGGAATCGCTCGTCGCATACGGTATTGAAAACCAAATTGCCTGGATGCAGGTTTGCAACCAGGTCAAATGGAAAGAAAACCCGATTTCAATCGCTTACGACCTGAAATGGATTCCGACGATGTTCCTCATCGATCCGGAAGGAAAAGTGGCAGGAATCGCCTTTACGGCGGAAGAAATGGAGACGATCCTGAACGGACGCTCCGACATTTAGATCAGGTTGTTCAGCGCCCAGCTGTTCACCTGGTTTCGGTTCACGATCGGCCTGAGGGCAATCTCGCCCGTCGGGCCGATTCTTTTTCTGAGTTCGACCATCTCCGCCAGGCGATCTTTGTTAGCAGGATCGTGCATCGGCGGAATGCCTGCCTCTTTCAGGATGAGGTTGCTTTTGGCGGCGATGGAGAGTTCCAGGAAGTTCTGGATGTAGCAGTACATGTCGAAGAAGGTTTCTGGATCGAAGCTGTCCTTCAGGGTCATCATGTACTCGCCGGTCTTCGTCGTGGAGAATTCACCGCGTTTGACCGCGCCGAGCAGGTAAATCTCATTGTTGATACCCTCGTCCAGCCAGTTGTGGACAAAGCGGCTGTCCTTGCGGAAGAGCGATGCCTTGCTGACAAGGAAATATGCGACCAGCAGGGCCGTCAGGATAAGGGGGTCGATGGGTTCCAGTGCATGGACGTAGTGGACCAGGAAGGTAATCAGGAATGCGAGGATCGTACCCAGCGCCTTGATGCGGGTCGATGCGCCAAACTTGCCCTGACGCACCATCATGAGCACCATGGCCAGCAAAGACGTACAGCCTATGTGCATCACAGCTGCTTCGCAGCCCAGGAAAACCGTGTGCCAGCCGCTCAATGTACCTTCATCCAGCAGGTGATGAAGGTGGAAACAGTTTGACATCAGGCCGAAACCGGCACCGATAGCCGAACCATAGATGGTAGCATCTCCCAGCAGTCCCACCTTGCGCCGTGCGATCAGCATGTAGAGGATCGCACCTTTGCTAAGCTCTTCGATAATGGAGATCAGTAGCTTGCTCTCGCCGATTGCCGGAATGCGGCAGATCAGCCATGAGAGCAGATACATCAACATTCCACCGATGATGCTTGAAATCAGTGTGGGCCATTTGGTCAATTTAAAGGAGTCCATCACCAAGAGATAGACGATAAACAGTGCCAGTGGGACTGCTGTAAGGAGATAATACCAGATCATTACTTCGTGCCGAAAATTCGGTCGCCGGCATCGCCGAGACCAGGAAGGATGTAAGCGTCGCTGTTCAGTTCTTCGTCAAGGGCTGCTGTGTAGATATCCACATCGGGATGATCCTTCTGCAGTTTCTTGACGCCCTCGGGCGCAGCCACCAGGCACATCAGGCGCAGCTGGGTGCAGCCGTAGTTCTTCTTGAGCATCGTGAGTGCGTCGGATGAGCTGCCGCCGGTAGCGAGCATCGGGTCGGTGACGATGACCATGCGGTGGCAGATATCGGACGGCATCTTGCAGTAGTACGAAACGGGCAGATGCGTCGTCTCGTCGCGGTACAGGCCGATATGGCCGACCTTGGCGACGGGAAGCAGCGTCAGAAGGCCGTCCACCATCCCGAGTCCTGCACGCAGGATCGGGACGATGGCGAGCTTCTTGCCGGAGATGACACGGGCTGTCGTCTTGCACATGGGCGTTTCGATCTCGATGGGTTCGAGCGGGAGGTCACGGGTGACCTCATAGCCCATCAGCAGCGAAATCTCGGTCAGCAACTGACGGAAATCCTTCGCGCCGGTACGGATGTCACGCATGATCGACAGCTTGTGCTGGATCATCGGATGGTCGATAATGTGAAGCTGGCTCATATTATCAAGTCAGATTATTCGGTTACACCATACATGATGATCCGCGTCTGGTTCTTCTCTCCGAGCAGTTTTGCAATGGCTGCACGGATGTCATCTGCCGTAACGGAGTTGAGAACCTGCTCGTAGTCGGTCATCTCGTCGACGCCGTACTTCAAGTAGCCCTTGAGAACGCCGGAGTAATAGCGATTCTCGCGGAGGTTCTCCTGATACTTCTTGTGCAGGTAGTCCTTGACCTTGGCCATGTTGGCTTCGGACGGGCCGTTCTGCACGAATTCAGCGAGCAGTTCCTCGATGCGGTTGTTCAGGCGTGCATATTCTTCGGGGCTCGTCTGGTAGACAATCTGGAGATAGGACTGCGTCTCGGGCAGGTACGAGTAGTTGTAACCACCGTTCGTGCTCACGCCATACGTGCCACCCTCTTTCTCGCGGATCTCCTCGGTGAAGATGATGTCGAGGATCTGATGTGCGATGTCGAGCGTTACGTCATTCTTGAGGTTGTATTCACCCTTTGCGGAATCCAGATAAAGGACGATGGCCATCGGAATCTCCATCTTCTTGCCGAATTCCTTGTTGATGTCACCCGGTGCGAAGCTCAGGCCCAGGGACTTCGCCTGTTCTGCCTTGCCCTTGGACGGCAGGCCGCCGATGTACTGCTCCACGAGCGGCAGCATCGTAGCCTCGTCGAAGGCGCCGGTGATGATGAAGGTGAAGTCAGCAGCGTTCGCGAAGCGCTCAGCGGCGATCTGCATGATGCGTGCATAATCCACTTTGTCCACTTCTTCGGCTTTCATGAAACCTGCGAGCGGGTTGTCGTTGTAGACGACGCTGTTCAGGGTATCCTGGAATGCGGAGAGCGGCTGTGACTCGCGGTTCTTGAGCTGCGTGCGCATCTTGTTCTGCCACGACTTGAACGCATCCTCATCGGTGCGCTGTGCCGTGAAGTACAGGTAGGTCAGCTGCATCATCGTCTCGAATTCCTTCGGCGTCGTGCTGGCTGTCACACCCTCTTCGTAGTTGCCGATGAACGGGTTGACGCTCACCTGCTTGCCTGCGAGCGCCTTGGTCAGTGCCGTTGAGCTGAAGTTACCCACGCCGCCCTCGGTGAAGACGTCGATGTTCTTCAGGTTGAGCGCTTCGCTCTTCGGATAGAGCGAGATGCCGCCTTCGCTGAAGGCGCGCATCAGGATCTGGTCCTTGTTGAAGTCGGTGGTCTTGACATAGACCGTTGCACCGTTGGAAAGGATATACTTCTTATAGCCGAACGGAGCGTTCTCGGTCTTCTTGATCTTGCCGCCCTTCGGGAGTTCGGTCATCAGCGGTTCGTCGGAAACCTCGTCCTGGTACGGCTCGATGGTCTCGGCGGAAACGGAAGCGAGCATCTGTTTCATTTCCTCATCGGTCGGATAGGTCACGCCTTCCTTGTCGGGAAGCATGCAGACCACCACGAGGTTCTTGCCTTCCTCGACCATGGTACTGAAGAGCTGGTTGACGACCTCGACCGGAATGTTCGGAGCGAGCTGCTGGCTGAGAGCGTACTGGTTCTCGATGCCCATGATCGGCTCGTTGTCGATGAAGTGGCGGACATATTCCTGGCAGTAAGCGCGGCTGCTCTTCTTCTCGCGAGCGTTGTAATCGGATTCGACCTGGCTCAGGTACTCGTTGCGGGCGCGCTCGTATTCGCTGGCGGTGAAGCCGTTGCGCTTAGCGCGGAGGATTTCGCGCCAGAGGGTGGCCACGGCGTTCTCCACCTGATTCTCACCGCTGGCCAGATAGCCGAAGTAGCTCTTCTTGGTCTTTGCGAGGAAATAATCGTCGTCGGAGCTGAACTGTGCCATCATGAACGGCGGTTCAGGCAGCTGGGTCATATCCTGCAGGCGCTGGTTGAGCATCATGTCAGCCATGCCCAGCGCATATTTATAAACAAGGTAGTTTAAATCACCTTTCATCTCGTTGGGGTAAGCTTCGTGCTTCCACATGAGGAAGGTGATGGCGGTGGGATTCTCCTTGTCCTTGGTCATCGCGACGATGGTGCCGTCGTTGTCCTCGACGGGCACATAGTAGCGCTCGGCGGGATTGACGGGCGTTGCAATCGTGCCGAAGATATCCTTGATCTTGCCTTCGACTTCGTCGACGTTGATGTCTCCAACCACGACGATGCCCTGGTTGTCAGGACGATACCACTTCTCATAGTAGTCGCGCAGCACCTGGTACGGGAAGTTGTCGACGACCTCCATGAGACCGATCGGCAGGCGTTCCGCATACTTGTTGTTCGGGTAGATGACGGGCAGGAACTGCTCATACATACGCATCTGCGCGTTCTGGCGGCTGCGCCACTCCTCGTGGATCACGCCGCGCTCGCCGTCGATGTCCTCGGGGTTCAGCAGCAGGCCGTCAGCCCAGTCGTGCAGGATCCAAAGGCAGGAGTCGATGGCGCTCGGGACCTTCGCCACGGGCACGTTGTCGATATTGTAAACGGTTTCGTCGATGCTGGTATAGGCGTTCAGGTCAGCGCCGAACTTCACACCGATGGATTCGCAGTACTTGACCACGCCATTGCCGGGGAAATGCTCGGTACCGTTGAAGCACATGTGCTCCAGGAAATGCGCGAGACCGCGCTGCTCCTCGTCCTCGAGGATGGAACCCACTTTCTGAGCGATGTAGAAATTGGCCTGGCCCTTCGGCTCTTCATTGTGCCGGATGTAGTAGGTCAAACCGTTGTCGAGTTTGCCGATGCGTACGTTGGGGTCAACGGGAATCGGCGGCATCTGCTGTGCAGAAGCCATTGTGCCCACGCCAAGGGCGAGGACAGCGATCAATGTAAATACTTTCTTCATAGTATTGGGATGATTGAATTTTCTTCCGAGCCTCAAAGGTAATGAAATTGTCCGTATATTTGCCATTGAAAAAATGTTTTTTACCATTCGTTGCACAAATGGCCGAATCACTACAAAAATCGGACAAAAACAGTGAGGCCCGTCATGCGGAAGCGCTGGCCGTCGCTTCGGAAGCCGGTCATATCTTGCTCGAGAACGGCGCGGAAATCTCCCGCGTAGAGGAGACGATGGAACGCATCGCATCGCATTACGGCGTGGATTCCAAGAGTTTCTTCGTGCTGAGCAACGGCATCTTCACGACCAGCAGCTTCAACAAATACGCGAATGTGGAGTTCATTCCGTTCAAGGGAACGCAGCTCGACAAGGTCGTGGCGGTCAACCAGCTTTCGCGCGACATTGTCGCGGGAAAATACTCGCTCGAGGATGCGCGTAAAGAGCTGAAGGCCATTAGGACGATGCCTCCCCACCCCCGCTGGGAGCAGGTGTTGGCATCGGCCCTGGGAAGCGCAGGCTTCTGCATCGTCTTCGGCGGCGGAATGCTTGACTGCGCCGCGTCGTTCGTCTGCGGCGCACTGCTCTGGCTGTTCGTGCTGTTCGTGACGGCACCGCACCTGTCGAAGATCGTCGGCAACATCGTGGGCGGCTTCTTCGTTACCGGGCTGTGCATCCTCTTCCATCGCATCGGCTTCGGCGAGAGCCTGCCCAATATGATCATCGGCGCCATCATCCCGTTGATTCCCGGAGTGCCGTTCGTCAACGGTGTCCGTGACGTGGCCAACGAGGACTACATCGCCGGCGCCACGCGCCTGCTCGACGCCATGCTGGTGTTCTTCTGCATCGCCGCCGGCGTGGCCCTTGCCTTCGTGTGCGACAGCCTGGTCTCCGGTTCGATGATTGTCCTGCAGGGAATGACGGTCGACCCGTTCACGGCGCAGATGTGGGTGCAGATCATTGCGTCGTTCATCGGCACGGCGGCCTTCGCCGTCCTGTTCGGCGTGCCGCGCAAGCAGTACATTCTCTGCGGCGTCGCCGGCGTGCTCGGCTGGATTCTCTATATGGTATTGGTGCGCTATGCCGCCTTCACGGCGCCGGCCGCTACGGTGTTCGCCACGATGCTTGTAGTGCTGTCAGCCCGCTTCTTCTCGGTCTGGCACCGTTGTCCGGCCATCGTTTTCCTGTTGTGCGGCATCTTCCCGCTAGTGCCGGGCGCCGGCGTTTTCTGGACCTCCTACTACGTGGTTTCCGACCAACTTCGCCTGGCCCTCGGCAGCGGTTTCATGGCGCTTAAAATCACCATCGCCATCGTCCTGGGCATCATCCTGATCAGCGAACTTCCGAACCGGTTCTTCAATTGCCGCCGCCGATAAATGCGCGCAGCAGCGAAGTAGCGGGGATATCCTTGTCGGATACCGGCGTGAAATAATGGATGAATTTCAGCAGGCGGTGCGCTTCGCTGTACTCCGGGCAGTTCTTCGGAATGGTGCGCAGGATCTGCTCCGCATGGGCGTGCAGCACGGCGAATTCCACCAGATAGGCAGAGTTGAACATCACGTCTGCATTCTCCTGATAGGGATAGATCCATTGCTCTTCGGCCCGGCGCACATTCGGCCACTGGTTGATGGTTTCACGCGCTGAGAATGCGCCCTTGTTGTAGTCGCGCACAATACGCCGCAGGAGCCGGTTGTCGCTGGTCGGCACCGAGTTGTGGTCGTCCAGCGCTATGCTGGTGAGTGTGGAGATGAAGATCTTGAACGTGCTTTTCGCGGGGACCTGCGGTATCAGCTGCGGATTGAGGGCGTGAATGCCTTCGATCAGCAGCACGCGGCCCGGCTTCATCTGCAGGTGCTTGCCGTTGTATTCGCGGCGGCCCGTTACGAAATTGAATTCGGGCACGTCAACCACTTCCCCACGCAGCAGTTTCAGCACGTCCTGCTCCAGGGCGCGATGGTCCACGGTCTCGAAATTATCAAAGTCATAGCTTCCGTCGGGCAGCTTCGGCGTATCGATGCGGTTGACAAAATAGTCGTCGGTCGAGAACGAGATCGGCTTGAGGCCGCAGGCTTTGAGCTGTACGCTCAGGCGGTGCGTGACTGTGGTCTTTCCGCTGCTCGACGGGCCGGTGATCAGCACCACGCGCACCGGATTCTCCGGATCGTTGTAGCGCCGCTCGATCTCCTCTGCAATCTGGACGAGTTTTTTCTCCTGCAGTGCCTCTGAGATCTGGATCAGGTCGGTCGCGCCGCCCTCCAGGCACACGTGGTTCACGTCGCCCGCATTACGCAGGTTCATGATGCGGTTCCACTTGAAATCCTCGGAAAAGACCTCGAAGGTCTTGGGCTGGTCGATGAAGGGTGCCAGCTTCTCGGGATGGGCGCGGTCCGGCACCTGCAGCAGGATGCCGTCATGGTACGGAATGATGTCCCACACCGTGATGTATGAGGCCGACGGCAGCAGGCGGCCGTAGTAGTAGTCCACGGTGTCGCCCAGCATATAATAGTCCACGTAGGGCTGTCCGCTGGTTTCCAGCAGCCGCACCTTGTCCTCATATCCCTGTTCACGGAAAATCTGAATAGCCTCTTCCAGACGCACTTCCCGACGGTGGAAAGGCAGGTTCTCGTCAATGATCTGCTGCATCCGCTTCTTGATGCGCCGGATGTCGTCGGCCGTCACAGCGGTCTCTTCCGGCTTGTGCAGTTCGCAGAAATAGCCGTTGGAAATGGGATGCTTGATCTCCATCTTCGCCTTCGGGCAGACGTCCAGAGTCGCCTTGCAGAGGAGGAAGCACAACGAACGGCAGTACACACGGCGGGCGCTGGGGTCGCGCAGGTCGAGGAATTCGATGTCGCGGTTGTTGTACACACGGAAACGCAGTCCCTGCGACACATTGTTGACCCTGGCCGAGACAATGGGATACGGGCGGTCGAATTCAAATTCCGGCAGCATTTCCTCAAGCGTCGTTCCTTCGGTAAAGTGCTTGTAGGAATGGGTGTTCTTGCAGTAGATGTTCAGCATGGGAAGCGGATTTATGGGTTTAGATAGGCCTGATGACAAAGTGGAAGCGGTATTCGCCGTACGGCATGCGGTGCTCCGGGAGCGGCAGGGCGCCCCAGCTGTTGATGCAGCCGACGCCCATCTGGCGCGCGTCAAGCAGCAGGTTCGTCACGTCGTCTTCACGCAGTAATTCCGAGTGACGGTTGTGCTTGCTCGGACCGTCGTCCAGCGTCTCGATGCAGTAGTGCAGCGCCGAAGCGGAGAAGGGTTGTTCTGCTTCGAACTCGAAGCCTCTCCCCGCCCCGTTCGTAAGTCGCAGCCAGCGGATGTCGGTCTTCGTGCCGGTTTCCTGCGGCTTGATGTACGGATAGAACTGCTCCGTGACCGTCTGTTTCCAGCGGCCCAGGAAGGACGAGCTGTTGCGGTCGATATAGTTTTCGTGCGGCCCGCGGCCATAGTATTCCAGGTTCTCGAAGGAACGCGGCATTGGAATCTCCACTCCGAAGCGGAACAGGTCAGGCAGATTGCGATCCTTGCCCGGTACCAGCGTCTCCGTGATTTCCATCGCGCCCTGGTCGTTGATGCGGTATTCCATCCTCACCAGCGCATCGGTGCCACCGATACGGTATTCGATGGTAATCACCTGCAACCGGTCCTTATCATATTGCGCCAAGCTGTAGTAGGTCAGTCTCGGGTTGCGCCAGAAGGACATTTTCTCTTGCAGCGAAGCGCCATAGTCGTTGTCGGTCGGTGCGCGCCAGAAGTTCGGACGGATGGTCTCACCGCTCTTAAGCAGGTCGACGCCACGCACGCGGTAGTGCGTCACTGAACCGTCGTCCACCGAGAAGCCGACCTCAAATCCGTTGCCCAGCACCGTGAAGCGGTGGGCAGCTGAATTGCTGATCTTCGGTCGCTGCGCGCTGGAGAGCGGACGCATCTTCCATTGGATGTTATTGAGCGGCAGCTGTTGGCGTGCCACCACGTGGCCCTTCTCCAGCAGACCGTCATCCTGCTTCAGGCAGTAATTCAGGTTCAACAGCCACTCTCCGGACGCATCGATAGGGCCGTACGGCACATCCACGATCCGGCGTCCCTGCGGACGTACGTTAATGTCCTCCAGCGTACCGCGCGTCATAACGTTTCCATTATAAAGAACTTCCCAACGGAGTTCATAGTTCGACAGGTCCCGGAAGAAATTTTCGTTGTAGATCTCGATCCGGTGCGGCGAATCATACTTGCTCCAGATGTTCTGGTAGAAGTAGGCCACTTCCCAGGCGTGCGGATTGTACTTGCGGTCGGGGTTCACGATGCCGTTGTCGCAGAAGTTCTGGTCGCTCGGGTCATAGTTGTTGAAGTCGCCGCCATACGCATAGAAACGCTGTCCGCGGCCGTTCTTCCAGTGGAGCGACTGGTCGGCGAAGTCCCAGATAAAACCGCCCTGCAGCTTGGGCAGCGTGCGGATCAGGTCCCAGTATTCCTTGAAGCCGCCCTCCGAGTTGCCCATCGCATGTCCGTACTCGCACTGGATCAGCGGCTTGGTCTTCTCAGGATCTGCACTGTAGCGCATCGTGTATTCCTGGCTGGCGTACATCGGGCAGAAGATATCGGTTTTACCATCGTATTCAGCACGTTCATACTGGATGGGGCGCGAAGGGTCGATGGCGCGTACCTGCTCGTAGACCTCTTCGAAGTTCGGGCCGTAGCCGGCCTCGTTGCCCATCGACCAGATGATGATGGAGGGATGGTTGATATTGCGGCGCACGTGGCGGATGTCGCGCTCCAGGTGGGCCTTCAGGTAGTTGGCGTCGCGGGCCAGCGTCGCAGCGCCATAGCCCATGCCGTGCGACTCGATGTTCGCTTCGGCCACCATATAAAGACCGTAGCGGTCGCACAGCTCATACCAGTACGGGTCGTCAGGATAGTGACAGGTGCGCACGGCGTTGATATTCAGCTCCTTCATGACCTTGATATCCTGTTCCATACGCTCCCGCGACACGACGTAGCCGCCGTCCGGATCCAGCTCGTGCCGGTTGACGCCCTTGATCAGCACGCGTTGCCCGTTGACAAGCAGGTCGGAGCCCTTGATTTCGACTTTCCGGAAGCCCACGTCGAAATGGAGGGTCTGCAGCAGTTTCTTCCCTTCCATGAGCCGGACGTCGAGGCGGTAGAGATACGGATCTTCGGCGCTCCAGAGGTGCACTTCCGGCACTTCGAAGCGTCCGTTGATGAAAGCGCCCGCAGCGTGGATGGACGGGGCTGCTTCCTTACCCGCAGCGTCGAAGAGACTGACCTCTACGCTTGTGCGATTGTACTCCGATACCGAAAGGTTGACGGACAGCGTGCCGTTGCGGTAGGCGGCGTCCAGGTCGGGTGTGAAAATCACATCCTCGATGTGCTTTTCGGGACGGGTAAAGAGATAGCAGTCGCGTGCCACGCCCGCGAAACGGAAGAAATCCTGGTCCTCAAGGTAGGTCCCGTCGCACCAGCGGAAAACCTGGAAAGCAATGAGGTTGCGCTTGCCGGGCTTGACGAATTCCGTGATGTCAAACTCGCACTCCAGCTTGCTGTCCTCACTGTAGCCTACGAACTTGCCGTTGACCCAGAGATAGATGCAGGAGGTGACGGAACCCATGTGCAGGATGATCTGGTCTCCTTTCCAATCGGCCGGGATGTCGAACCAGCGGCGGTACGAGCCCACATGGTTGTTTTCGACCGGCACAAGAGGCGGCTGGCTCTTGTAGTGGCCGAGCCATGCGTAGCCGATGTTCACGTAGACGGGCGCGCCGCGGCCGTTCAGTTCCCACATGCCGGGCAACTTGATCTTCCCCCACCCTGTCTCCACATAATCCGTCTGCCAGAAGTCCGTGGGCCGCTGGTTTGCGTTGCGCACCCAGTTGAAACTCCAGTCGCCCGCCAGCGGGATGAGGCGTGCTTCCTTGGGGAGGAACGTGCTGTGCATGGGAAGGCGGTTGATGGCGTTGACTTGGGGATCCTGCCATTCGGTGAAGGTCTGCGCCGCTGCACCAGCGGCAAGCAACAGGAAGAGAAGGGAAAGGAGAAGCGTCGCTCTTTTCATGGATGGTATTTTGTTACAAATTTAACATCTTTTTGCTAACTTTACCCGTCGGAAAGAACGAAATATGTCGGAAGAACTGAATCTTGTAAAAGACCTTGCCATCATCCTCATTTCGGCCGGTCTTTTCACCATCATATCGAAAGCGTTGAAGCAGCCGTTGATCCTGGGCTATATCGTGGCCGGGTTCATCGTAGGGCCGCATCTGGGCCTGTTCGGCATCTCCAGCAAGGACTCTGTGGAACAGTGGTCCGAGATTGGTATCATCTTCTTACTCTTCGCTCTCGGTCTCGAGTTCAGCTTCAAGAAGCTGCTCAAGGTGGGCAGTAGTGCCCTGATTACGGCTTCCTGCGTGTGCGTGGGCATGTTCGTGATGGGCAATGTCGCGGGTCACGCGATGGGCTGGACCACCATGGAGTCCATCTTCCTGGGCGGCCTGATGTCGATGTCTTCGACGACCATCATTATCAAGGCTTATACGGACCTGGGACTCAAGAACAAGGCCTACGCTACGCTGGTCTTCGGCACGCTGGTGGTGGAAGACCTCATCGCCGTGGTGATGATGGTGTTGCTGACCACCATTGCGACGGCCAACCAGTTTGCGGGCGGCGAGATGCTCATGGGCCTTGCCAAACTGCTGTTCTTCCTGATCCTGTGGTTCCTGGTGGGCATCTACGTGATCCCGTCGCTCCTCAAATGGGCGCGCAAATACCTGACCGACGAGATTCTCCTGCTGGTGGCCATCGGCCTGTGCTTCGGCATGGTTTCACTGGCCACCTACGCGGGCTTTTCCTCAGCGCTCGGTGCGTTCGTGATGGGTTCGATTCTCTCGGAAACCATTGAGGGAGAGCATATTTCAAAACTGGTGGGAAGCATCAAGGACTTGTTCGGTGCCATCTTCTTCGTGTCTGTGGGTATGATGGTCGATCCGCAGGTCATTGCGGAGCACTGGCTGCCCATCCTGATCCTGACGCTGGTTACCGTGTTCGGCATGACGATATTCGGGTCGCTCGGTGCGCTGGTTTCCGGCCGTGGCTTGAATACGGCCGTCCACACGGGCTTCAGCCTGGCACAGCTGGGTGAATTCTCCTTCATCATCGCCGGGCTCGGCGTGAGCCTGGGCGTGATGCGCGGCTTTATCTATCCCGTGATTATCGCCGTATCCGTCATCACGACGTTCACGACACCTTATATGATCAAGGCCGCCACGCCGGTCTGTAACTTCCTGTACAAGAGGCTTCCAGTGGGCCTTTTGGCTAAGATTGACCCTTCGCCGGACGTGTCGTCGCGTTCTTCGGCTACAGAACAGAGCGAATGGCGACAGTTGCTCCGCAGCTATGCGTTGCGCGTGATGCTGTACAGCGTGATTCTTATCGCTATCTTCCTGGGTTCCAGGCTTTATCTCGGCAAACTGTCCTTGAGGCTCTTTCCTTCCCTGTCGCCGGCGCTGGTCAACGCCATGACGCTGGGCGTTACGCTGTTGGCGATGTCGCCATTCCTGTATGGCCTGGCCGTTAATGGATTGGCCATCAAGAAATCGGCCTATCGGCTGATGAAGGAAAAGGACAGCAACAAGTGGCCAGTGCTGGCGCTGGTGTTCCTGCGCATTTTCGTGGCCATTGCCTTTGTCATCGCCGCGGTTGTGACACATTATTCCCTCTCCTACTGGAGCCTGCTGCTGATTATCCTGGCCGGTGTCGTCTTTTTTATTCTGGCTCGCCGCTCCGTGCATCAGTTCACGGGCCTGGAGGAACGCTTCATCACCAATCTCAATCAGCGTGAGGAATACGAGCGTATGCGTTCGCCCATCGCTACGGGTGTCCGCTCGAAGATGAAAGGACACGATGTGGCCGCTGAGACGGTCATCATCTCGCCGAACTCCGAATATGCGGGTAAAAAGTTGAAAGACATTCCTTTCCGTCAGGAATACGGTATCAACATCGCCAAAGTGGTCCGCGGCAGCCGCCGCATCCTCGTCCCCTCGCCGGAAGAGCACATCTATCCCTACGACGAGGTGCTGGCCATCGGAACGAAAGAAGAAGTCAAGCGTTTTGTCGAGGAGATGACGGCCGAACAGTTCTCTGCGGGCGACTCCTTTGAGACAGACGATTTCGTGCTCGATACCTTTGAACTGCAGAAGGGCTGCTACCTGGATGGTAAGGTGCTGCGCGAAACCGACATGCGCAAGCACGGCTGTATGGTGGTGGGCGTAGAGCGGGACGGCATCTCGCTGATGAGCCCAAAGCCCGATTTCCAGTTCCAGGCCGGTGATTTCGTGTGGCTGGCCGGCGAGCGCATCGAATGCGAAAAGATGGTCGTAGCCAATGGATATCAGGCGTCTTAACTACCGTGCCGGCTGGCTCGTCGCCGACTATCTGAACGACAATCCCTGCCTTATTACGCCCGAACTCATAGCGGAACTGGTGCCGGAAGGCGCACCTGCCGCTATGGAGGAGCATATTTACGCATCCCTGCTGTCAGGATTTATGGACCTGGACCCGGATGCTTCCGAGGAAGACCGGCTGATCGTCAATCGTTATCTGCAGCCCGGTCTGCGGCGCCTCGACCCTGAGGTGTACCGTCAGGACCCCTATTTCCGCCAGATCGTAATTCCTGCCGCCGCCCAGGGTGAATGGGAACTGACCTGGCAGGAATACCGTCCCTATGAGCTTTTCCTTCGGGATGACCTGATTCTTACGGACGACCTGCGGCAGATTCCGGCCATCGGCTATTTCGCAGAGCCGTTCCGTTACCCGTCCGTGCTGCAGGGCGGCCGGGAATGGATGTCGATCAAGCCCAGTGAAATCGAGAGTTCCCTGCCGGCCATTGAGGCGGCGCAGGGTCGCGTTGTCACTTTCGGACTCGGTTTGGGCTACTTCGCTTTCCGCGCCGCAGCTAAGGATTCCGTGACCTCCGTGACGGTCGTGGAACTTGACCCGGCCGTCTGCGCCCTCTTCCGTGAGCATATACTACCACAGATTCCTTTTAAGGATAAAATTACTGTTATTCAATGTGATGCGTTCGATTATCTTGAGCATCAAATGAGTATCAATCCGCCCGACTTTGTCTTCATGGATATTTGGCACGACATCGCGGACGGTGCGCCGCTCTACGTCCGTGCACGCCAGTATGAAGCGCGTTTTCCCGGAACCCGCTTCACTTATTGGATCGAGCGCTCACTCAAGTGCAGTCTGGTGGACAGGCTGATTCGAACTTCCCGCGATGCTTCCGGATTTCCTGTTTGAAGAGGAGATTCCGTTTCATTAGAACCAAAGGTGTTCAACCAGTATTTTGATACCGATGCCAATCAGGATGACGCCGCCGAGGATCTCCGCACCGGCATGGAACCGGCTGCCGACTTTCTTTCCAATGAGCAGGCCTATGGCCGAGAAAGCGAAGGTTGTCAGCCCGATGATTCCGATAGAACTCCACAGGTCGGTTCCCAGGAAGGCGAATGAGATACCCAGCGCCAGGGCGTCGATGCTGGTCGCGATGGCCAGCACGAGCATGGTCCGGAAGGAGAACGAGGCATCTGCCGGCTTCTCCTCCCCTTTCTGAAGCGCTTCGCGGATCATGTTTCCGCCGATCAGGAGCAAGAGCCCGAAGGCGATCCAGTGGTCGATTTTCGTGACAAAGTCGGCGAAGCTGATGCCCAGATAGTAGCCGATGACCGGCATCAGGGCCTGGAAGCCGCCGAACCAGAGGCCGACGGTCAGCGCTTCACGCCAGGATGCCCTGCGTGCTGTAAGTCCCTTGCCGATCGATACCGCGAAAGCATCCATCGAAACGCCGACAGCCAGCAGCAGGATCTCCCAGAACGACATGTCAGTGCATCAGGAAGAGGTATGCGAAGTAGATGACCTGGATCAGCACCAGGACGACGCCCTCCAGCCGGTCGACCCTGTTCCGCGTTCCGGTCCATGAGAAAAGGACAAGGCTCATGGCGCACATGAACAGGGCCGTGTAGTCGATATAGGTGATATGGCCCATCGACAGCGGGTTGATGACAGCCGATCCGCCAAGGATCAGCAGCATATTGAACGTATTGGAGCCCAGCACGTTGCCGAGCGCCAGCTGTCCTTTTCCCTTGGCTGCTGCGATGCAGCTGGTGGCCAGTTCGGGCAGCGAGGTTCCGGCTGCCAGGACGGTGATGGCGATGAATTTGTCGCTCAATCCCGCCATCCGTGCGACAACCTGCGCGTGGTCGACGAACAAACGGCCGCCGTACACGAGGCCGGCGATGCCGGCAGCGAGGTAAAGGATAGCCAAGATGGCCGGCTTCGGTTTTGCCGGCGCTTCTTCCTCTTCTTCCGGGAAATTCTCCTTGTCATGCACGAAGGAGCTGACCATATACCAGATGAAAAGTGCCAGGAAGACGATGCCTTCTACGCGGCTGAGGCCGTTTTCTCCGATGCCGAAAATGGTTTTCTTGAGACCCAGAATGATAAGCAAGGCCGTGATGCCGATGTTGACGGGGATGTCGCGCCGCAGGTTTCCGCGGGTGATGGCCACAGGCGCGATGATGGCCGAAAGGCCGAGGATGAGCGCCGTGTTAAAGATGTTGGAGCCGATGATGTTACCGACGGCCATGTCGGAGTTCTTTTCGACAGCCGAGATGAAGCTGACTACCATTTCCGGCGCCGAAGTTCCGATGGCTACAACCGTCAAGCCAATCACGAATTCACTGATCCCCCACCGTCTCGCCAGCGCCGACGCTCCATCCACAATCGCCTCCGCCCCCGCGAGCACGAGCACAAGTCCTGCAATCAACAAAAGTATTTCCACCGTCATAATATCATTCGATTTTTCAATTCCGCCGCGAAGTTACAAAAACGATTCTAATTCCAAGCTAAAGATTCTTTAGCTCTTTTTTACATTGGTTTTACCTGTAGCGAAGGAGGGTAAAACCGTAAATAGTAAAAGCCTGATCGTTTGGACCAGGCTTTCGTTAGAGTGTGTGGCGGGGTTAGCTCAGCGATAGCTGGCCGTCTTTGAAGGTGGCGGTGATGACGCTGTCGCGGCTGAGGGAGCCGTCAAGGAGCTTCTTGGCGAGCTCGTCAATCAGTTCGCGCTGCAGGACACGCTTCACAGGACGAGCACCATAAGCCGGATCGTAACCCTTCTCGCTCAGGTAGTCGATAAACTCCTCCGTGAATGCCAGCGTGATGCCCATCGAAGCCATCTTCTCCTTCAGCTGACCGATCTGAAGCTCAACGATCTTGCGGATGTCGGCCGGGGTCAGCTCGTGGAAGACGATAATCTCGTCGATTCGGTTGATGAACTCCGGACGGAAGCTTTCCTTCACCAGCTCGGGCTTCAGGTTCGACGTCATGATCAGGATCGTGTTCTTGAAATCGACCG
>JAEEGL014332833.1_pt1 | contig 19600 bp, 14 predicted proteins | sample 9134231 | NCBI WGS metagenome assembly JAEEGL01 (sample SAMN16246548, study PRJNA631951) | gut metagenome | biome: gut microbiome; feature: rumen; material: fiber-attached | host: Bos | place: Iran: Karaj | collected 2018-10 | reverse complement strand
TGATATGATCCCCCTTAAGTAGACAAGGTAAATAACCAAATCTACTTAAGGGGGATTTTTTATGTCTAAATCAAAATTGTCTGCTGAATTTAGGGCGATGGTATCGCAAGAGTATCTTGATGGAAAAGGTTCTTACCATTTTTTGGCGAACAAGTATCATATAGGCTATGCAACTATACGAAAGTGGGTTGCCGCTTATAAAGTTCATGGAATAGATGCTTTTATTAGTGAGGTAGGAAATAAAAGTTATACACATGAATTCAAGATTATGTGTGTTGAAGAAGTTATCGCTGGTTATGGTAGTTCTGTAGATATAGGTGCAAAATATAAAGTTCATCCCACTGTTTTAGAATCATGGATTAAATTATATAATGCCAATAGAGAGCTTAGGGATTACATTCCAAAAAGGGAGATCTATATGGCAGGTGCAAGAAGAAAAACAACTATTGAAGAACGCATGGACATCGTAGAATACTGTTTATCTCATGGCAGAGACTATAAAGGAACTGCTAGCATTTTTGATGTATCTTACAGTCAGGTTTATTCGTGGGTAAAGAAATATGATGCTAATGGCGAAGAAGCACTTATAGACAAAAGAGGTCGACATAAAGCTGATGATGAGGTGGATGAACTTGAACGGCTACGTAGAGAAAACAAAAAACTAAAACGACAACTAGAAGAAAATGACATGTTGGTACAATTGTTAAAAAAAGTGAAGGAATTCGAAGGGATGTGAGGCTTGGTAAACAACGATACGAATCTAAATATCTTGCCATTCAATACTTTTATGAGAATAAATCATGGAGTATCAACTGGATGTGCAAAGCACTTGATATTTCAAGAGCTGCCTACTATAAATGGCAGCACAGAGAAGTTCCACAACAGGAACTAGAAAATATAGAGTTAGCAAATCTAATAAAAGAATACGATGATAGATTTAAACATATCTTGGGATATCGACGAATGGTACTATGGATTAATCATTTCAATCATACGGATTATAAGGAAAAACGTGTTCATAGAATAATGGAAAAGTTAGGAATACACTCCATTATTCGTCCTAAAAAGAAAAAATACACTTCTTCCACACCAGAAGCAACAGCAGAGAATATATTACAAAGAGATTTCTATGCATCCAGACCTAATCAGAAATGGGCGACAGATGTAACCGAATTCAAGGTTCCTGGCGGAAAGAAAAAAGTGTATTTAAGTGCAATCTTAGATTTGTATGACAGATTTCCGGTAGCATTTGTAATAAGTAATCGAAATGATAATAAATTAGTTTTTGATACTTATGATAAAGCTATAGCTGATAATCCTGATGCTCAACCACTCTTTCATAGCGACAGAGGTTTTCAGTATACTAGCAAGATTTTTCAAAAGAAACTTTCAGATCAGGGGATGCAGCAATCAATGTCTCGAGTAGGTCATTGTATCGATAATGGACCAACCGAAGGATTCTGGGGAATCATAAAAACTGAAATGTATGCTATGTATGACATAACGGACGAAGCTTCTCTTCGATACGCAATCAAAGATTACATGCGATTTTATTCTGAAGAAAGAATTCAAAATAGATACAACAATAAAACTCCATTAGAAGTAAGAAATGAATTTCTCAAGAATAGAGTTCAGAAGGAATATCCAATTCCTGAAAATAAAAGAATCAAAAAGTACAAAGAAACGTGGTGTGCCTAAAAAAGCCAGCTAAGTATAAAGGTACACAAAAGAATAGCGTCTATCCGAATGGATAGACGCCAAAACTTTTAATTATTTGACCTGTCTACTTGACAGGGGGCTGTTCAGTATTTTCGAAGCCCTTTTGATTGTAAATATGATAAAAATTGATTGTATTTGATATAAACATAAAATGAATCCCCTATAATATGGTACAGTAAAACGGTATAGCTTGGAGGATAAGTATGAGCTCTAAATTATTTGATACAAAGAAGTTTGCAGCAGTTGCTAGACGTGCAGTTGCTGAAGGAATAGTGCTACTAAAAAATGATGATAATGTGTTGCCACTAGATAGTGGCACAAAAATTGCGTTATTTGGTAGAAGTCAATTTAATTACTACAAGAGTGGAACAGGTTCAGGAGGAATGGTAAATACATCTTATGTAGTAGGTGTTAGAGAGGCGCTTGAGGCAGATGATAGGTTTACTTTAAACCAAGGTCTAAAGGATACTTATGATAGTTGGATAAAGGATCATCCATTTGATGCAGGCCAAGGTTGGGCGTCAGAGCCTTGGTATCAGCAGGAGATGCAAATAACAGAGCAAATAGCAAAAGATGCAGCAGAAGAATCTGATGTTGCCATTGTTTTAATTGGTAGAACAGCGGGCGAGGATCAGGACAACAGTAATACTCAGGGAAGCTATCTTCTCACAGATGAAGAGGAAGAAATGCTTTCTAATGTAACGGCAGTCTTTGACAAAACAATTGTTTTATTAAATGTTGGAAACATAATTGATATGAAATGGGTTGAAAAATATAACCCCACTGCCGTTGCATATATATGGCAAGGTGGCCAAGAAGGAGGAAACGGTGTACTGGATGTGCTATCTGGTGATGTTAACCCGACGGGACGTTTAACTGATACAATTGCTGGGGATATCGAGGACTATCCATCAACAGTAAATTTTGGCGGAAATAAGTGCAATAGCCAAAAAGAAGTTATATGTCTGGGATATAGATATTGTGAAACATTTGCAAAGGACATGGTGCTTTATCCTTTTGGCTATGGTTTATCTTACACCACATTCAAGATACAGCCAGCTGGATTTACATATGCTCCAAATGAGGTTGAACTGGAAATAGAAGTTACAAATACTGGAGATAGAAAAGGTCAGCAGGTAGTTCAGGTATATGTGTCAAAGCCACAGGGAGTTTTGGGTAATCCAGTTCGCGAGCTAGTTGGATTTGCTAAAACTAAAGAATTGGAGCCTGGTGAGACAGAAAACGTAAATATCGTAATTACGAATTATCAATTATCTAGCTATGACGATTCTGGTGTTACCGGACACAAGAGTGCATACGTTATGCAGGCAGGAGAATATAGTTTCTTTGCGGGCGAGAACGTGAGGGAGGCAGAGTTTGCAGCTGGGTTTACATTAGAGGAAGCAGAGGTAATAGAGCAACTTGAAGAGGCGATGGCTCCAGTTGTTGATTTTGAAAGATTAAAGCCAACAGAGCAGGATGGTAAATTCGTATATACGTATGAAAATGTACCTACAGCAACTCTTGATCCAGCTATTATTCGAAAGAAATGTTTACCATCGGAAAAAACTACAAATGAATCTGGTTTAAAGCTCGTGGACGTTTTAGATGAAAAATGTAGTATAGATGATTTTATTGCCCAGCTATCAAACGAAGAGTTATGCTGTATAGTTCGTGGAGAGGGAATGAGCTCACCAAAAGTAACTCCAGGATGTGGTGGTGCTTTTGGTGGAGTCACAGAGTCATTGCTTGATAAGGGGATTCCAGTAGCTTGTTGTACTGATGGCCCATCAGGTATACGTATGGACTGTGGCAAAAAAGCATTTGCTATGCCAAACGGCACATGCCTCGCTTGTGCTTGGAATCTAGAATTAACAGAGGAACTCTATAACTGGGAGGGCCTCGAGCTTCGTAAAAATAAAATTGATGTTCTTTTAGGCCCAGGAATGAACATTCACAGAAATCCTCTAAATGGTCGAAACTTTGAGTATTTCAGTGAGGATCCATTTGTAACAGGCAAAAATGCAGCAGCCCAGTTAAAGGGAATGCATAAGTATGGGGTAACAGGAACAATCAAGCATTTTGCTATGAATACTCAAGAGACAGGACGTCACACAGTTGAGCATGTTGCTTCTGAGCGCGCGATTCGTGAAATATATTTAAAGGGATTTGAAATTGCAGTAAAAGAAGGCAATGCTCATGCCGTAATGACAACATATGGCTCTGTAAATGGATATTATACTTCCTCTAACTATGATTTAGTTACTAAAATTCTCCGTGGAGAATGGGGATTTGACGGAATAGTTATGACGGACTGGTGGGCAAAGGGTGGCCATTCATATAAGGGCAATAATGCTGATATGGCTTCAATCGTAAGAGCACAGAATGATCTTTATATGGTTACTGGAAGTGCTGAGGATAATTCAAACAAGGATAATTTGAAGGAGGAACTGGAATCAAGTGCGTTAACAAGAGCTGAGTTACAGAGATGTGCGGCGAATATTTGCAAATTTATAATTGAGAAGCCTGTGTTTGCTCGTTATATATGCAGAAACAACGAAATAGATCAGCAGCTAGCTTTAGAAGCAGATGATGAGGAATTAGCATATGATGAAATGCTGCTTTGTCAAATTGATGAAAGTGGAGTTGCTAATATCAATCCTGTAGATATAAAGACTGGCCGTAATAGCACAAATATGATTACAGTTTCATTTAAGGAGCGTGGTGACTATAAGCTTAAAATGACTGTAAGAGCAAATGCTGTGAGCGAATTAGCTCAGATTCCTCTTAGTGTATTTAGAGATAAAGAGTTAGTGAAGATGGTAACTCTCACAGGGGAGGACAAAGACTGGAAAACAGTTGAAATACCATTTGAAGAGTGTGCAATGACATTTTTCTTAAAGCTATATTTTGCGCAGGATGGAATGGAAATTAAAGATATAAGATTTGAGTTGATAAAATCGAGAGAAGAAGAGTTTAGACTTATGTTTGCAAGGATGGGTGAAGAATAGGCCGCAGATATCTGAGTAATAGGTTATTTTTACACACAAAATAGACATGATTTTTTAAGAAATAACACATAGTTAAATTATAAATTCATGATAAGATGTAAAAGTAGACTCGAAAAATTGGGGAGTAATGTTTTTTCTGTTAGTTTCAGAGAAGGAGCATGTAATATGAAGACGAGTATGAAAACCAAGATTTTAAGCTGTATTTTTATCCTGGATCTTGTAATGATTATTGGTGTATCGATAATTGGTGTTAATTTCAGGGCTGCAGTAAATTCCGCCAATTTAATGTCTAGTACCTATATGATGGTGGAACGTGATTTTGGTAATGCTAATACAAGTATTCAGAATCTAGTAAAGAGATTTTTTATTCTCGAGACAATGAATTACATGTATGAGAATAATTGGACTGACACAGAAACAAGAGACACAATTATTGGCGTTGGTGAAAGCGAGTATACTTTATTGGAAGAAGCTGTTTTGGACTTAAAGACACATGTAGACACCATCAATGATCCAGAATTTACAGAACAATACGAGACAATGAGCACTGCAGCACTAGGATTTATTGAGCAGTACAAAATAATGGAACAGAACTTCTATAATAATCAATTCGCAGAAGCAATGACAACCTATTTTGCAGGTGCACATGAGTTGGTAACTGTATATGAGTCAAATGTAACTTTAATGAGTGAAAAGTTGCAGACTTTAGTTGATGCGAATGATGCAAAACTTATCACTGCAGAAAAGGAAGTTCAAAAATCAATTGCAATCGGTATAATTCTTCTTATTTGCGCATCAACATTTGGCATAGTTATGGTTGTAAGATCTGTAAATCCATTGGTTAGCGCGGCTAAGGAGTTGGATGGCATGATTGCAGAAATGAATTCTGGAATTGCCAATCTATCACAAAGAATTAGAAACAAATCTACCGATGAGGTTGGCGTGCTTGTATCTGGAATTAATAAATTCCTTGAGACGTTGCAGAACATCATTGTAACAATTAAGGATGAATCTGGAAATATATACACTTCTGTTGAGAATACTGTGCAAATTGTTAATTCATCAAAGGATGACGTAAGCAATGTATCAGCAGTAATGGAAGAGCTTACAGCTAGTATGGAGACAGCGAACAACACACTTCTTTCTCTTAATGATGGGGCTGGAGATGTTAATAATGCTGTTGAGCAGGTATCTAATCAGGTATCGGAAGGTACAGACAGAGTATCTGATATTAAGGACCATGCTACTGTTATTCGAGAGAATACAGAGAAGAAAAAGGCATCGACAAATGAAATGGTTTCTTCTATTCGAGATACACTAGAAAACTCTATTGCTGAGAGCAAAAATGTTGAGCAGATTCAGACACTTACAGAAGATATTCTTTCAATTGCAGCTCAGACCAATTTACTTGCACTTAATGCTTCAATCGAGGCAGCTAGAGCTGGTGAAGCAGGAAAGGGATTTGCGGTTGTTGCTGATGAAATAAGACAGCTTGCTGAACATAGTAAAGATACAGCTAATTCTATCCAGGAGATTAGTAATCAGGTTATATCTGCAGTTGAAGCATTAGCAGAAAATTCAAATGAGATGCTTACTTATGTTAGTGATACAGTGCTTCAAGATTATGATGACTTTGAAGAAGTTGCTCGTCAGTACTATCAGGATGCAGAGGATATAAATGCTGTGCTTGATAGTGTAAATGACAACACTGTTATTCTTAGCTCCACAATTACAGAGATGACCAATGAAATAGATCATATTTCAAAAGTTATTAATGACTGTACTCAAGGTGTATCTGAAGCTACAACAAGTACGACAGAAATCCTTGAATCAATTACCACAATCCACGATGACTCAGAAATTAATCGTGATATTTCTGAGAGGCTTCAGCAGGAAGTTAGTCGATTCTCTAATGAATAAATACAGAAACAGCAAGCGCCTCCCTATTTGGGAGGTGCTTTTATATCTAATAAAAATATTTTAGATTATTATAAAATAATTATTGTAAAGATAATTAGTATTTGCTAATATAATTACAGTCAAAAGCATTTCTAAAGAGGCTTGAATGCTTTGCGATGAGATTATTATAGGAGGACAGCATGAAACGACTGATTTCATGGGTTCTTATTATTTCTATGGCAGGTGGTCTTATGGCATGTTCAGGCTCTCAATCTGAAGTAAAGAATTATACGGTCAGCTATGATGGCATTGCCACTGGCGACGTTTCATCGGGCGTTTCGGTCCATGACCCATCAATATTAGAAGTAGATGGAACCTATTATATTTACGGAACTCATATGACAGCAGCAAAAAGTACTGATTTGTTAAATTGGGAAAAAGTCGCTGATGGGTACAATAAAAACAATCCTGTATATGGTCAAATATATGAAGTGGCGGATGAAGCCTTTGCCTATTCTGGCTCAAAGGACAGCATAATACAAACTGATGATAAGAGTACCCACGTTTGGGCACCAGATGTAATCTACAACGAGACAACAGGTCTTTATTATATGTACTATTGCACAACAAGTACCTGGAATGCCTCGAATCTTTGCTATGGAACAAGTGAATCCCCAGAAGGTCCATTTGAATGGCAAGGGGCACTTATATACTCTGGCTTTAACAGTAGTACTATCGCATATACGGATGTTTTGGACTACGTGGACGAAGAATATGCAAAAAAGAACTATATAAAGGCCGGAGCCTATAATTATGAGGACTACCCAAATGCAATTGATCCAACTGTATTTTATGATGCAGATGGAAGAATGTGGATGGTTTATGGATCTTGGTCTGGAGGAATATTCCTGTTAGAAATAGATCCAGACACTGGATTAGTTATTCACCCTGAAGCAGATGCTGACAATAATGTGGATACGTATTATGGCAAGAAGCTACTGGGAGGCGGACATATTTCTATCGAGGGACCATATATAATGTATGATCCGGACACAGAGTATTATTATCTATTTGTGTCATACGGTTCATTAACAAGTAATGGTGGTTATCAAATTCGCGTTTTTCGTTCGAAAACTGTAGATGGTGAGTACGTGGATATGAATGGAGAATATCCTGAAAAGTCGGCCATGCATGAAAACTATGGATTAAAACTATCAGGAAATTATAAATTACCAAGTCTTGAAAGAGCATATATGGCTACCGGCCACAACTCAGCTTTTATTGATACAGATGGAAGAGAATACATTGTTTACCACACTAGATTCAATGATGGAGGCGAGGGACATTCTCCAAGAGTTCATCAAATGATTATGAATGAAGAAGGATGGCCTTGTGAACTTCCTTATCAGACCCAAGGGGAAACTGTATCTGAAAGTGGATATGATACTAATCAGATTGTTGGAAGATATTATTTAATCAATCAAGGCACAGATATTTCAAATAATATTGCAAATCCAATAATTATTTATTTAAACGAAGATGGAACCTGTGATGGAAGCGAATCTTCGGGAACGTGGACTGCTACAGAAGGCACATGCTTTATGAATATTTCAATTGATGGAAAAGAATATAGTGGTGTCTTTTGTCAGATGAAAGATGAAGCAGGAACAGATGTTATGACGTTTTCGGCTGTTGGAGAAAACGAAAGTATATGGGCGGTGAAATATGAATAGCCGCTTGGGGAGAAAAGAGCTAGGAATGAAAGGTATGGAATGATAAATGGATAAGAATTTTAATTATAATAAGCCATGGATTCTACAGCGTGCGGATCCGTACATTTATAGACACACAAACGGTAAGTATTATTTTACCGCGTCAGTACCAGAGTATGATAGAATTGTATTGCGCTGTAGCAATTCTTTAGAGAAATTAAGGGATGCTAAAGAGCTGGAAATATGGCATAAGCATGAATCTGGTCCAATGTCAAAGCATATATGGGCGCCAGAACTGCATTATTTATTTGGAAAATGGTACATATATTATGCCGGAGGCGAAGAAGAGGATATATGGAAAATACGTCCATATGTCCTAGAGTGCCAAGGGGATGACCCTATGAAAGATCCCTGGGTTGAGAAAGGAAAAATAACCCGGGCTGATACAGATGAGTTTTCCTTTGAAGCATTCTCATTGGATGCGACAGTATTCGAAAACAATGGAAATTGGTATTATGTGTGGGCAGAAAAGGTCGGTGTTGGGAAGCAAATTTCAAATCTCTATATTGCCCGCATGAAAAACGGATATACGTTAGAGACCGACCAAGTACTTTTAACAACTCCTGATTATGATTGGGAGCGTCATGGATATTGGGTTAACGAAGGACCAGCGATAATTAAACGAAATGGTAAAGTATTCTTAACTTATTCTGCCAGTGATACAGGAATTAATTACTGCATGGGAATGCTTACTGCTGATGCAGATTCTGATTTGTTAGACCCTCTTTCGTGGAAAAAGGAACGTTATCCTGTATTGGCATCTTCAACAGAGCATGTTGTATACGGACCAGGTCATAATTCTTTTACAGTAGATGAGGATGGTAATGATATATTGGTATATCATGCTCGCACAGAGACAGAGATAGTTGGAGACCCACTATACAATCCGAACAGACATGCAATGCTTATGAAAATTAAATGGGAAAACGGTCGACCAGTATTTAATTATGATTGAAAATAGAGTTTGTACTAGATGTTTGCTTCGAGATATGATTGATGCGGACATTTCAATGATTGAAAAATATAAAAGTGCATTAAAGTTAGAGGATATGGCCACAGATGAGGAATATGAGCGACGTCTGGCTATTTGCACGTCATGTGAGAAGTTAAACGAAGGTACATGTATGTCCTGCGGCTGCTATGTGGAATTGCGTGCAGCTGCAAAAATATCAAAATGCCCTACCAAGAAATGGTAGGGCATTATTTTAATTATTTGGCGTGTAATTAAGAGAAACACGTATGTCTTGGCCGTAATTTCCAAACGACTTTCCGAAAAGAGTCACACCGCCGACGTGTTCGGCGTCCTCTTCTACGGCGATTCTAAAATCAAGTGGTGCGCCTTGCTTTAATGCAAGTGAGTCAATTGTAATGTCAGAAATCTTTAGACCATCAATGAATGTGCCGTGTCTATTGATTACAAGTAATTTTAGCAATCCATATTGATTCCAATTTGGTGGCCACCAATCTGGTGTGAGCAGGCCGAGAATTTCTCCACCAAAATCCCCAGGACTAGTCCACATACCAAGGCGTTGCCCATTAAGCGAGAAACTAATATCAGATGGCCAGTTGTTATCAACTCCAGGAGCCTCAGAGGAAATCTCAAAAGAGATAGAAATCTGGGTAATCTTAGAGTTGCTAGGTACAAGATTTGGGAAAGAGTACTCTACAAAGCCTTTTGTAAACCAAAGTATGTCTGCATTAAATCTATCAGGATGACTAAAGTATCTGGCGTCATCAATTTCCCCAATAACATTGTTGCAGTTGGCTAAACCACAAGTAGGACATACATCATATTTTGAAAACTGTCCGACCTTAATGTCAGTAGTAAATATATTAGCAAGATCTAATGGCTTTTCTATTTCTAAAACAATCTTGTCCTGTATAACCGAACAAAGCTTTGAATTACCGTGGCTAGCAGACTCGTTAGATGTAGAAATAAGTCCACATTCTTCTAATTTTTTGATATGAGCAGTAAGAGCACCGTTGCTAAGATTTAGCTGTGTGGCAAGCTGATTCATGCTCATTCTATCATTTTCAAGTAAAGTATTTAGAATCTGGATTCGCACGTCTGAGCCAAGGGCTTTAAACAATTCTAGTCCATCTTCCAGTGATGTGATGTGAATCATCGCAATACTCCTTTTGCATGTTAAAGTAATAAATTAATTATAAAAATTTAAAAATATACTGTCAATAAAAGTGGGGAAATATGACTGATTATTTTAGAAAGATGTAAAAATATAAAGAGAATTGTTGAATAATAGACGATAAAAATAAAATAATTAGTGATAATTGACAAAAAGAATATGTCTAAATTGTTAACAATAAAAGAATATCCAAAATACTTTAGAATATTCTAAAATAATTATTGACTTACTAAAATGCGCATTTATAATAATATCATAATCATTAAAAAGTTTTAACGATTATGACTCTTTTATTACTAACAAGCCTCGGTAATGATATGTGAAAATTGTTGAAGCTTTTTGGATTGATGAACAGTAAATTGTTTATTCAAGGAGGAGAAGAATGAGGAAGAAATTAGTTAGCACTTTACTTTGTGCTTCAATGGCTGCATCTTTAATGGCATGCGGTGGAGCTTCTGAAGGTGGGGTTGATCCTGATGCAGCAGAGGCTGCTGAGGAGGAATCTGCAGAGGCCGAAGTTGTGACAAACACATTTGGTGATCCAAATGGCACACATCTTGATATGTGGACTTTTGTTGAACTTCATGGACAGCATTATGGTGTGATGGCTGAAGAATGGAATAAGCAGCACCCAGATCAGACAATTGAAATTACATGTACTACATATCCATATGGTGATATGCACACAAAACTTCTTGCAGCATTAGAAGCTGGCACAGGCGCTCCAGATATTTGTGATGTAGAAGTTGGTCAGTTCCCTAACGTAGTTGAAGGTCTTGATACTTGGCTTGTTCCACTTAATGACTACGCTGCTGATTACTTAGATACAATGGTAACAGCTAGAATGGAGACATACCAAGGCGAGGATGGTAACTACTACGGTGCTCCTTATCATGTAGGTGCAACTGTAATGTATTACAACGTAGCGGCTATGTCGGAGGCTATGGGCCTTAGTCAGGATGAAGTTATTGCAAAAATTGATGCAGTAACTACATGGGACGATTATGAAGCACTTGGAAATGAATATTTAACAGCACTTGGTGATGATACAAAGTATTTCACATCTGTAGATACAGGCGGAGTTGACTGGCTTTGGATTGCAATGGCTGAGTATGGGGATGACTGGACAGGTGGATTTGATGATCCAGCAAATGTACAGCTTGACTCAGTTAAGAATATGTTGACAATGCAGCAGTCATGGTTAAAGGATGGCTTCGCAGAGGTTTCTCCTGACGGTCATGTTGACTTGGAGGCAGGTTTCCAGAATATCATGGACAGAAATATTGTTTCATTCCCTAAGGCTATGTGGTATATGTCACGTTTTACAAACTACATGCCAGAGGAATCAGGCAATTGGTATATTGCAAAGTGTCCAGTATTTGAAGAGGGACAGAAGTGTTCAGTTGGTATTGGTGGTACAGGAACAGTTGTAACACAGCAGTCTGAGAATATCGATCTTGCCGCTGAATTCCTCTGCTGGGCAAAGATGTCAGCTGAAGGAGAGCAGCACATTTGGGATACACTTGGATTTGATGTATGTAATGCAGCTCTTTGGAGTGATGATGCATTCGCACATGATGATAGCAATCAGTACAATCAGTTCTTTATCAACTATCCTTACGATGTTTTAAATGAAATTGGAATGGATAACATTGGAAAGATTTCTGTAGTATCAATCAGTCCAACAATTAATGAGTATTTCTGTACAACAACACTTAATGAGGTGCTTGAAGATCCAGATTACTCTATTGATGACGCTCTTCAGGAAGCACAGGATGCAATAGATTTAGAGCAATAAATTGAGTCAATCCTGTATGATGTGTCTTCCAAGTGACAGGAGAAAAATATGGATGTAAATTACACAGGGGTGTCTGCCGAAAGGCAGACATCCTCTACTAATAAAATTGGAGTAAATGGTATGAAATTTAAAAGCTTTTTATATTCACAGAAAGTAGCTCCATATGTTTTTGTAATTCCTTTTATACTGAGTTTTTTCTTTTTCTGGGTTTATCCATTGATTACGGCGTTTACAATGAGCTTCCAGGATATTGGAGCAATCAGCTCCGAGTGGGTTGGTTTTGATAATTACGCCAAGTTATTAAAGGATAGTGTATTTCATATTGCTGTGTGGAACAGTGTTAAATATATGTTCTTCACGCTAGTATTATTGATTCCTTTTCCTATGCTATTTGCAGTATTGATGGATAGTAATTTAGTTAAGGCTAAGGGCGTTTGGAAAGCTATTCTGTACATGCCAGCCCTGACCTCAGTAGTAATATCTGGTACGCTATTCCGTTTAATGTTTACTGAGTATACAACAGGTCAGATGAACATAATCACTGCAGCATTAGGCCTTGGAACATATAAATGGTTAAAGATGGGGTGGTCAGGAATGACAGCTCTTTTAATAGTTGCTTGCTGGCGATGGACAGGAGTAAATATGCTTTATTTCCTTTCAGGTCTTAAATCAATTGATTCATCTTTATATGAAGCAGCGGATATTGATGGAGCATCGTCAATGCAGAAATTTAAATATGTTACATTACCACTTCTTAAACCAACAACAGTTTATGTACTTACAATATCTGTATATGCGGGACTATCGATGTTCCTTGAGTCATATATGTTATGGGCAGGAAATTCATCACCAAATAACATTGGTCTGACAATTGTAGGATATTTGTATAAACGTGGTATAGAAAAAAATGATATGGGCTATGCATGTGCAGTAGGAGTTGTACTTCTTGTGGTTGCACTAATCATTAACTTTGCACAGCTTATATTGAATGGAACATTCAAAAAGGAGGAGAAATAAATGGAAACAAAAAGTGCAGTAGTTCCTCCTAAGAGAATTGTGGGCCAGATACTGGGAACCGGATTCTTTCTTTGTCTTAGTTTAATTATCGTATTTCCGGTATTTGCAGGTTTGTTAGCTTCATTCAGACCAGGAACGGAGTTGATACGTAGAGGTTTATCAATAGATTTAAATCTATCCACAATGAATCTCGATAATTATAAGTATCTATTTTCTGGTAACGCAGACAGTTTAAAATATTTCATGTGGTATAAAAACTCATTAGTAATAACAATTGTGTCAGTAGCGCTTACACTTATTACATGTTATTTTGTAGCTTATGGACTTACCATGTATGATTTTAGATTTAAAAATCTGCTATTCACAATTGTTTTAGCAACAATGATGGTGCCATTTGAAATATTAATGCTTCCACTATATAAAGAAATCATTGCATTAAAACTAGTTGATACATATGTGGGAGTAATAATTATTGGCATATGCAGTGCTTCGACTATATTTTTCTTTAAACAATACCTCTCTGGATTGCCAAAGGATTTACTTGATGCAGCAAGAATAGATGGCTGCTCTGAATATGGTATTTCTGTGAGAATAATCCTTCCTTTAGCGAAGCCTGCGTTTGCTTCAATGGGTATTTTGTGTGCGATGGGAAGCTGGAATGCAATCCTTTGGCCATTACTTGTATTAAAGGGCGCTGAGAAGTTTACTCTTCCAATTGGACTTAATACATTACTTACCCCTTATGGCAACAATTATGATGTGCTAATTGCCGGTTCAATGTTTGGAATTTTACCTATATTGGTAATATTTTTAATCTTTAATAAATATATAGTTGACGGTATGACAGCTGGAGCGGTAAAAGGATAAGAGGTGATTTTAGAATAAAATCATCTCTCACGACGCACTTTATCAGCGCAGCTGATTCTGAATAGTGCGTCTTCCCGCTTGTAGGTAAGTATTTTAAATTGGAGGGTAGCCAAATGGCAAAACTAGTTATAAACAACGAGAACAAAAAATGTACCATTGCACCAGAAATCTATGGTCATTTTTCTGAGCACCTAGGCCGCTGTATTTATGAGGGATTATATGTTGGAGAAAATTCAGATATTCCTAATGTAAATGGCATGCGTACAGATGTAGTAGAAGCACTAAAGGAGATGAAAATCCCAGTACTTCGTTGGCCAGGTGGATGCTTCGCAGATGAGTATCACTGGATGGATGGCATTGGTCCAAAAGAAAAGCGCAAGAAAATGATTAACACCCATTGGGGCGGAGTTGTAGAAGACAACAGCTTTGGAACTCATGAGTTTTTTGAACTTTGTAGACAACTGGGATGTAAGACATACGTAAATGCGAATTTAGGTTCTGGAACAGTTCGTGAAATGAGCGAGTGGGTTGAGTACATGACATTTAATGGCGTATCACCAATGGCTGATTTACGAAAAGAAAACGGTCATGAGGAACCATGGGTAGTTGACTATCTCGGCGTTGGAAATGAAAACTGGGGATGCGGTGGAAATATGCGCCCACAGTTTTATGCTGATGAATACAGACGTTATCAGACATATGTAAGAAATTACAATGGAAATAAGCCAATAGCAAAGATTGCATGTGGCGCGAATGTTGATGATTATCACTGGACAAAGGAAGTTTTAGATACATGTTTTGATCATACACCAGAGCATTTCCATGGATTCATGGATGGTTTATCACTTCACTACTACACACTTCCAGAGACTGAGGATGATTGGAATTTCAAGGGTAGTGCTACAGATTTCACAGAGGAAGTATTTTATCAGACATTAAAGAGAAGCTTCTTTATGGAGGAGCTAATTAACAAGCATGGAGCAATCATGGATCAGTATGATCCAGATAAAAAGATTGGTCTTATGATTGATGAATGGGGAATTTGGACAGATGTTGAGCCAGGAACTAACCCAGGATTTTTATATCAGCAAAATACAATGCGCGATGCACTTGTAGCTGGTATGAATCTAAACATATTCAACAAGCATTCAGATAGAGTGAAGATGGCTTGTATCGCTCAATTAATAAATGTATTGCAGTCAGTTATGCTTACTGATGGTGAGAAGATGATAAAAACCCCAACTTATTACGTCTTCAAAATGTATCGTCATCATCAGGGAGCAACTCTCCTTGGCAGTGACTTATTAGAAAATGGAACTGTAGGAAGTGGAAAAAATGAGCTTCCAAAGGTATTTGAGTCAGTATCCGAGGATGAGAATGGCGTTATAACTGTTACACTTACAAACAACTCACTTGAGGCAGCCGAGAATGTTGATATCCAACTAACAAAGGATGGAGCAGACTATAAGGTATGCGAAGCTACATATATTGCTGGTGCAATGAATGGACATAACACCTTTGAGGCACCAGATGTTGTAAAAGAACAAGAATTTACAGCATATGAAAAAACAGAGCAAGGAATTAATGTGGACCTCCCAGCTTGCTCAGTTGTTAGCATAAGACTTTCCAAGTAATTTTTTCATTTCTCTCTATGAAACTCTCACGTCAAAATGACGTGGGAGTTTTTGATTTTAATCTACGTAATGAATATGACTTTTTTGAAATAGATTTGATAACTTTATTTTTTTTATAGGGGTATAATGCCTTCAACATAGAAACGTATGAAGGGGACGAATATGCTAAAAAATAGTAACAATGGAAAAATAGAGTTTATGGATGATTTTGGTAGTTTTAAATTGGGGAGAGCGGAAGATACAAGCTATCTATATTTCCCAATTGCTTCTGAAAAAGGATATAAAGCAAGTCTAACACCAAATTTGGGCGGGGATGCAATGGTTGACCAGGAAACTTTTATCCTAGAACCAACTAGTGTTGAAAACTTGCATAATAATAAAAACGGACGAAATTTTTGGCTGTATATGGACAATGGTGATGTATGGTCGGCTGTCGGTGCATCTGCGGAGCAGGAAAGCAAGAAATTCACTATGGAGCAGGATGAAAGTGATGTAGAAGCAGGCTTCATGTGGCACAAGATTACAAGAAGCAGTAATCAATATGGAGTGACATCAGCGATAACCTCATTTGTTCCGGTAAATGAGAATGTGGAAATAATGTCGGTGGAAATAACAAATGACTCATCTGATACAAAAGTAGTAACTCCGATTGCAGCCATTCCAATTTACGGTCGCTCGGCAGACAATCTTAGAGATCATAGAAATGTAACTTCTATGCTCCATAGAATTACTACTACTGAGAATGGTGTACTAGTAAAGCCTACAATGTCTTTTGATGAGAAAGGGCATCGAGAAAATCATAAAACATATTTCGTCATTGGATTTGGTAGTGATGGTACAAAGCCAGAGTCATTTTTTCCAACAGTAGAATCATTTGTTGGAGAAGGAGGAAGCTTTTTTAAACCACGCTCTGTATACAGACAGGAATCAGGAGTGGGAGCTGGTGAAGAAATTGCAGGTCTTGAGGCTGTTGGTGGTCTTAGATTTCCAAAAATTAAATTGATGCCTAATCAAAAAGCGACTTATAACATCTTCATTGGAGTGACAGAGGATAATAAAGAAATTGAAAAAATAGCAAATCAATATAGCAATGATATAGCTGTCCAAAGGGAATTAGAGGCAACGAAAGAGTATTGGAAAAATAAAGTGAATGTGAGTTTCCATACAGGTAGCAAAAGCTTTGATGAATTTATGGCATGGACCGCATTTCAGCCATTCCTTCGTAGAGTATACGGATGCTCATTTCTTCCATATCATGACTATGGTAGAGGCGGAAGAGGCTGGAGAGACTTATGGCAGGATTGCTTATCGCTTTTATTTATGGAGCCAGATAATGTCAGAGAAATGATAGTTGCCAACTTTGGTGGTGTAAGAATGGATGGAACAAATGCCACCATTATCGGTGATGGGTTAGGAAACTTTATTGCTGACAGAAATGGCATTGCTAGAGTTTGGATGGATCATGCATATTGGCCATTTAAGACATTACTATTATATATAAATCAAACAGGAGATTATGGTATTCTCAAGGAAAAAGTACCTTATTTCAAGGATTCGATTGTACACAGAGGTAATCTGGTTGATAAGAAATTTGAGGTTGGGGATAACCACCATCACACAGAAGATGATAGTGAATATCGTGGCTCAATAATTGAACATCTTTTAGTAGAGAATATGTGCGCGTTTTTTGAGGTAGGTAAACATAATGTACTTAGACTTCGAGGAGCAGACTGGAATGATGCTCTTGATATGGCATCAGAAAATGGAGAATCTAGCGCATTTTCTTATGCGTACGCAGGTAACTTAGAGCAACTTGCAGAGTTGATTGAGGAGTTCTCTAAAATCGAAAACATTGATGTAATAAATGTAGCTTCAGAACTAAAAGTGTTATTAGAGGCAGATAACTATGATTCGGTAGAGAATAAATTACAGGTGTTAGAACAGTATTGTAAGAATTGCGAGGGTAATATTTCTGGTATGCAATCTGCTGTACCAGTAAGCTCCTTAATAGAAAAGCTTAGAGAAATGTCTGCATGGTTAAGTAACCATTTAAATAACCAAGAGTGGATTGAAGGTGAAAATGGTGAAGGCTGGTTTAATAGTTATTACGATAATAGCTTTAATAGAGTCGAGCGTTATAGTCAAAATCTTGATGAGACACGCATGATGCTGACTGGTCAAGTCTTTGCGATAATGGGAAACGTTGCTAGTGACAGTCAGATTCATAATATAGCAAAGGCTGCAGATCATTATCTTTATAAAGAATCTATAGGAGGCTATAGATTAAATACAGATTTTAGAGAAGTTAAATATGATTTGGGCCGAATGTTCGGATTTGCATACGGGGAGAAAGAAAATGGAGCGGTATTTTCACATATGTCTGTCATGTATGCAAATGCATTATATGGCAGAGGCTTTGCACTAGAGGGCCACAAATCATTAAATGCTCTATTTGCTGCAGCTATGAATTATGGCGTAAGTCACATGTACCCAGGGATTCCAGAGTATTTCGATGCAAAGGGTAGGGGAAAATATCCTTATTTGACTGGAGCGGCATCATGGTATTTGCTAACAATGATAACAGAAGTATTTGGGGTAAAGGGTAAGGCTGGAAACCTAGTTATAGACCCAGCTCTCACAAAGAAACAATTTGACGAAAATGGCGTTGCAAGTATTGCACTTAACTTCGGGGGAAAGAGATTTAGAGTTGTGGTTGAAAATCCAGATGGCCTGGAGGTAGGTAAATATAAAATAACGGCAGCTCACCTAAATAATAGTGAACTTGCCGTAAATGATAAAAAGGTTGTTATCACAAGAGATGTTCTTGAAAAATTAAATAGCGAAAATGACATTATCGTGACATTAGGATAAGTCACGCTTCATAATATCTTTTTCAGTCCCTTTCCAATGAGTACCGTAGAACTTTTCACGGTACTTTTTTGGTGTAAGGCCAGTTTCTTTTTGGAAAAGCTGGCAAAAATGACTTTGGGATGTAAATGAAAAGTAATTAGCAATCTCAGCCAAGGAATAATCGCTGAATTTAAGTAGGTTTTTAGAAGCCTCTAGCTTTGCACTACGTATGTAATCGCTGGTGGAAGTCCCTAACTCTTCTTTGAAAAGGCGAGAAATATAGCTGGCTGAGTTACTAGTATATTCAGCTAGATCTTTTACAGTGATACGCTCTTTTAAATGAGAATAAATATAGTTTAGACACTCTGTCATTGGTCTAGAAAGATTGGCACTTCTTTTGATGATAATCATATCGTTAGTATAGGCTAGTACCATCTTGTCATGAACCTTTTCAAGTTCTTCTAAAGTAGAAATATCATCAAGCTGCTGAATAAAAAAATCACTCATGCGATACGCCTTTTCCATTTCCATGCCATTGTCAACGCAAAGCCTAGTAATAAGTGCTGCCGATACAACAAAATGATATTTAAAATTCTGAACAATATCTTTTGAGAGTCTGCCAATACCATTAGGGTTTAAAAACTCATGATTAGCAATATTCTCTTGAATTGCTTCTATATTTCCTTCAGCGACATATCTATAGAATAATAGTTCTTTGTTTTGATGATTGTGACTCTGAGAATCTAATTCGTCGTCATGTTGATATGTAATCCAGTTATTATCGTTTTTCATATCCGCCTCCAAATTAATTTAAACAATAGCATGGATTTTATATTTTAGCAATGAATTTGATATAGAAAAAAATGCCGAAAAATTAATATAGTAAACG
>JAEEGL011608007.1_pt1 | contig 19600 bp, 13 predicted proteins | sample 9134231 | NCBI WGS metagenome assembly JAEEGL01 (sample SAMN16246548, study PRJNA631951) | gut metagenome | biome: gut microbiome; feature: rumen; material: fiber-attached | host: Bos | place: Iran: Karaj | collected 2018-10 | reverse complement strand
CTTCCTTACGGGCCTTCTCCACGGTCTCCTCGATGCGGGTCGGATGGATCCGCCCGTCGGAGATGAGCTTTTCGAGCGCGAGCCGGGCGACTTCGCGGCGGACCGGGTCGAAGGACGATACCGTGATCGCCTCCGGCGTGTCGTCGATGATGAGGTCGACGCCCGTCAGCGTTTCGATGGTGCGGATGTTGCGGCCTTCGCGCCCGATGATCCGCCCCTTCATTTCCTCGCTCGGGAGCTGCACGGCGGACACGGTGATCTCGGAGACGTGATCCGCGGCGCACCGCTGGACCGCGAGGGCGATGATCTCACGCGCCTTTTCGTCCGCCTCGTCCTTGAACGCCGCTTCGAGCTCGACGATCTTCTGCGCCTGCTCGTGGCGGATCTCGCCTTCGAGCTTTGCGATCAGTTTCTCGGTTGCCTCCTCCGCCGTCATGCCGGCGATCTTCTGGAGCGTCTCGAACTGCTCCTCCTTGATCTTGTCGATGGCCTCGTTCTTTTCGGTGGCCTCCTTCAGCTTCTTCTGGAGCGCCTCGTCCTTCTTCTCCACCGCCTCGGTCTTGCGGTCGAGGGTCTCTTCCTTGGTCTGCACGCGGCGTTCCTGACGGGTCAGCTCGCTGCGGCGTTCTTTCAGTTCGATCTCGAATTCGTTCTTGGTCTGGAGGATCTCCTCCTTCGCCTCGAGCAGCGCTTCCTTTTTCTTGGTGTCCGCCGCCTTGATGCCGTCTTCGAGGATCCGCTTGGCCTGTTCTTCCGCGGACCCGATCTCGGCTTCCGCGACCTTTCTGCGGTATAAGATGCCGCCGGCAAAACCTGCGGCAGCGCATACAATTCCGACAATAATGGGAATGATGTATTCCATCCCGCGCCTCCTTTGACTGTTGAATTGATTTTGTCCGCATGTCCGATGCGGTCTGCGGCACGGAGGACCTCTTCGGGATACCCCGCCCGCCGCAGCTGTATGACGATCCGTCCGCCCGGAATGGGGGACGTTATCCTGCGTTCGCAGCGACGTTTTTCCTGTTCACGAAAAACGTACTACTCTATATTATAACTCTATAGCAGCGCAAAGTCAAGAGATTTTTTCGTTATTCTTCTCTTGCAATTCACCTGTGTTTATGGCATAATAAGGTCAGAGTTGGGATCCGCTGACGAATCGCGGCGGACCCGCCCCCCGAAAGGAGTCCGAACATGCCCATCACCTTCCTCGAAGACAAGAAAATCTTCAAGCTCGACACCTCCGCCTCGACCACGATCCTCAAAATCTGGGACGAGGGCTACCTGCTCTGCCTCTACTACGGCGCGAAGATCCCGGACGCCTCCTTCGACGGCTACGAATTCCGCGACTGGGCCTCCTCCTTCTCCCCGCGCAACGAGGTCATCGGAGAGAACGCCTTCTCCCCGGACACCGCGCCGCTCGAATACTCCGGCTTCGGCACCGGCGACTTCCGCAAGACGGCCGCCGCGATCCGCAACGCCGACGGGAACGACGCGACCGACTTCCGCTATGTCTCCCACACCGTCTCCCCCGGCGTGAAGAAGCCCGCGGGGATGCCCGGCCTCTGGACGGTGAACGAGAGCGACGCCGAGACCCTCGACATCCTCCTGCGCGACCGCACGACCGGCGCCGAAGTCACCCTGCACTACACCGTCTTCGCCGATCACCCGGCCGTCGTCCGCTTTGTCACCCTGAAAAACGCCTCGGACAAGCCCCTCGACATCGAGAAGCTCTATTCCGCCTCCGTCCAGCTCACGACGATGGACTTCGACTTCGTCCACCTCTACGGCCGCTGGGGTGCGGAGCGGAACATGGCGCGCTCGCCGATCGAACACGGGCACACGTCCATCTCTTCAACGCGCGGCTCCTCCTCGCACTATCACAACCCCTTCGCCGCCCTCGTGCGTCACGGCGCGACGGAGGACACGGGCGAGGTCTACGGCTTCAACCTCGTCTATTCCGGCTCGTTCGACATCACGGCGGACGCGGACTACTACGAGACCGTGCGCCTCAACATGGGCATCAACCCGGACGGCTTCCTCTGGCACCTCGAGCCCGGTGAGACCTTCGACACGCCCGAAGCGGTCCTCGTCTTCTCCGAAGAGGGCCTCGGCGGCATGTCCCGCGCCTTCCACCGCCTCTATCTCGAACACCTCATCCGCGGCCGGTACCGCACCGAGAAGCGCCCGCTCCTCATCAATTCCTGGGAAGCCGCGTTCTTCGATTTCGACACCGACAAGCTCGTCTCCTTCGCAGAGCGCGCCCGGGAGATCGGCATCGACATGCTCGTCATGGACGACGGCTGGTTCGGGCGCCGCAACAACGACACCTGCTCGCTCGGCGACTGGTGGGTCAACGAGGACAAGCTCCCGGGCGGCCTCGGCGTCCTCATCGACCGCGTCAACGCCCTCGGGCTGAAGTTCGGCATCTGGTACGAGCCCGAGATGATCTCCCCCGACTCCGACCTCTTCCGCGCGCATCCCGACTGGTGCCTCCATGTGCCGAACCGCCCGAACTCGATCGCCCGCCATCAGTACGTCGTCGACATGTCGCGCGCGGACGTGCGGGAAAACATCTGGGCGCAGATCGACGCCGTGCTCTCGAAGTACAAAATCGACTATGTGAAGTGGGACTTCAACCGCAACCTCTCCGAGGCCGGGTCCGCCCTGCTCTCCGCACCGCACGGCGAGGAGATCTTCCACCGCTTCGTGCTCGGCACCTACGAGATCATGGGACGCCTCACCGAGACCTACCCGGATCTTCTGCTCGAAAACTGCTCGGGCGGCGGCGGGCGCTTCGATCCCGGGATGCTCTACTTCTCCCCGCAGATCTGGGCGTCGGACAACACGGACGCGCTCGAACGCATCTCCATCCAGTTCGGCACCTCGCTCTGCTATCCCGCCTCGGCCATGGGCGCGCACGTTTCGATGAGCCGCCGCACGGGCTTCGAGACCAAGGGTAACGTCGCCATGTGGGGCACCTTCGGCTACGAGCTCGACCCGAACCGCCTCACGGAAAAGGACCTCGAGATCGTGAAGGGGCAGGTCGCGGAATACCACAAGTATTACGAGCTGATCCACTACGGCGATCTCTACCGCGTCATCGATCCGTGGGACGACGCCTACCGCGCCGCTTGGGAATTCGTCTCCCCGGACAAGCGCGAGACCCTCTACACCGAGGTCGTCCTCCGCTACCGCCACTGCCCGACGCATTTCGTGCGCTTCAAGGGGCTCGATCCCGAAAAGACCTATACGCTCGAGGGCACCGATCAGAAGTACTCCGGCGCGCTCCTCATGAAGGCCGGGCTGAACCTCAGCCGCTATCCCGCGGGGTGTGGCGCGAGCTTCAAGCTCCACTTCGTCGCAGACTGATTTCCGTTCCATCATGAATCGATAAAGGAGAATGACGATGATCACCGATCACAGAAACGTGACCCTTACGGGCGGCTACTGGAAGGAAAAATACGACCTCAACCGCGACGTGACGATGCAGGCAGTGTACGACCGCTTCGACGAATCCGGGCGGATCGCCGCGTTCCGCTTCGACTGGAAGGAGGGGATGCCGAACCGTCCGCACATCTTCTGGGACTCCGACGTGGCAAAGTGGATGGAGGGCGCGGCGTACCTGCTTGAAAAGGCAGACCTGCCGCAGCTTGAGGCGAAGGTCGAGGCCCTCATCGACGAGATCGAGAAGAACCAGGGCGAGGACGGGTATTTCAACATCTACTACACCGTCGTGGAGCCGGAAAAGCGCTGGACCGACCGCAACTGCCACGAGCTCTACTGCGCCGGGCATCTGATGGAGGCCGCCTGCGCCTACTACAACGCGACGGGGCGGGACCGCTTCCTCCGCTGCATGGAGAAATATGCCGACTACATCGCCAAGGTCTTCATGGAGGAGCATTCCGCGAACTTCAACACCCCCGGCCACGAGGAGATCGAGCTCGCGCTCTATAAGATGTACAAAACCACCGGCGAGCCTCGCTTCTACGAGCTGATGAAGTACTTCCTCGAGACCCGCGGCCAGCCGGACAACCACGAGGCGCAGATCTTCGCGGCGGCGCACTACGCCCAGTCCCACGCCCCGATCCGGGAACAGCGCGAGGCGTTCGGCCACTCCGTACGCGCGATGTACCTCTATTCGGGCATGGCGGACTACGCGGCGGAGAGCGGCGATCCCGACCTTCTCGACGCGTGCCGCGCGCTCTTCGAGGACGTGACGCGGCGCAAGATGTACGTCACCGGCGGCATCGGGTCCACCAACATCGGCGAGGCCTTCACGATCCCCTACGACCTCCCGAACGCCAAGGCCTACACCGAGACCTGCGCGTCGATCGGGCTGATGTTCTTTGCGAACCGCCTGTTCCGCGCCGATCCCGAGCGGTGCGCGGCCTACGCGGACACGGTGGAGCTCGAGATGTACAACGGCGCGCTCTCCGGACTCTCCCTCGACGGCGAGAAGTTCTTCTACGAGAACCCGCTCGAGATCAACCTCACCGAACGGCACCGCATCACCGCGACGAACGACGGCGAGCACTGGCCGATCACCCAGCGCGTCCGCATCTTCGGATGCTCCTGCTGCCCGCCGAACCTCAACCGCCTGCTTCCCGCGATCGGCGACTACTTCTACGCCTGGGACGAGGGCGAGCGCGCGGTCTGGATCAACCAGTTCGGCTCGAGCGTCTTTGAAAAGGACGGCGTCCGCGTCACGCAGGAGACGGACTACCCGATGGACGGCACGGTGAAGATTGTCTCGAACGTCCCGGTCTACGTCCGCATCCCCGGCTGGTGCACCGCGTTCACCGCCGACCGTCCGCACGCCGACTGCCGCGGCTACGCGAAATTCGACGCGGGCGAGATCACCGTCACCTTCGAGATCAAGCCCGTGCTGCTCTCCGCGAATCCGCGCGTGACGCCGAACCTCGGCAAATGCGTCCTGCGCCGCGGTCCGATCGTCTACTGCGCCGAGGCCATCGACAACGGCGGCGACGTCCACACGCTCTTCTTCGACCGGACCCGGATCGCCGATGCCGAGGTCGCCTGTGTGCCGGAATTCCCGCTGCCCGTCGTCTCCGTCGGCGGATTCCGCCTGAAGGACGCGGACGGCGCGCTCTATGCCCCGCTCGGGGAACGCTTTGAGCCCGCCCGGATCCGCCTGATCCCGTCCTGCTGCTTTGCGAACCGCGGGGAATGCGACATGCTCGTCTGGATCCCTGTACGATGAACCGAACCGAATCTTGGGGTACGCCTGAAACGTACCCCTTTTGTTTGGTTTTCCGCCCGTCCCTCTTGAAAATCGCCCGGCGGTGTGCTACAATGGAACCAGCAACCAACCACACCGGAATCCCGGCAGAAGGAACCGCTATGGCAAACGAAACGAAGGACCTCAGATCCCGGGCAGAGGAGCTAAGGCGCATCATCACCCGCGCGTCGGAGCTCTACTACAACGAAGACGCCCCGGAGATGTCCGACTACGAATACGACGCTCTCTTCGAGGAGCTGAAGCAGCTCGAGGCCGCGCATCCGGACCTCGACGATCCGAATTCCCCCACCCACCGCGTCGGGGGCGCGCCGTCGGAGAAATTCGAGAAGATCACCCATCCCGTGAAGATGGGCTCCCTCTCGGACGTCTTCTCCGAGGACGAGATGCGCGCCTTCCTCGAGCGCACGACGAAGACCCTCACGGACGCGGGGATCCCGCCCGAGGAGATCCTCTATTCGGTCGAACCCAAGATCGACGGGCTGTCCGTCTCCGTCACCTACGAGGGCGGGCGTCTCATCCTCGGCGCGACACGCGGGGACGGCACCATCGGCGAGAACGTGACGGAAAACATCCGCACCATCGCGGGCATCCCGCACGTCCTCCCGGAGCCGCTCGATCTGACGGTCCGCGGCGAGGTCTACATGCCCCGCTCGGTCTTCGAGCGCATCAACGAAGAAAAGGAGGCGGCGGGGGAGCGTCTCTTCGCCAATCCCCGGAACGCGGCTGCCGGATCCCTCCGCCGGCTCGACCCGAAGGAAACGGCCGCGGCGCGCCTCGACATCTTCATCTTCAATTATCAGACGGGGGCGCTCTGGGCCGACGGTCACGAGCCCCTGACCCACGCCGAGACCATCGAGCGGATCGGCGCGCTCGGGTTCCACCGCATCGCCATCCGCGCGCTCACCGCCTCCCCCGACGAGGTGATCGCCGCCATCCGGCAGATCGGCGAGGAGCGCGATTCGCTCGCCTACGACATCGACGGCGCGGTCGTGAAGATCAATTCCCTCGCCCAGCGCCGCATCGTCGGCGAGAATCCATCGACCCCGAAATGGGCCGCGGCGTTCAAGTACCCGCCGGAGCAGAAGCACACGAAGCTGCTCGAGATCCGCGCGAACGTCGGCCGGACAGGGGTCCTCACGCCCCTTGCGATCCTCGAGCCCGTGCGGCTGGCCGGGACGACGGTCTCCCGCGCGACGCTGCACAACATCGACGTCATCCGCGAGCGGGACATCCGCCTCGGCGACACGGTCATCGTGCAGAAGGCGGGCGACATCATCCCCGAGATCATCGGCTCGGTGCGGGAGGCGCGCACGGGGGACGAGATCCCCTTCGCCTTCCCCGAGACCTGCCCGTCCTGCGGCGAGCGCCTCTTCTGGGACTCCGAGGAAGGGGACAGCGGCGCGCTCCGGTGCCAGAATCCCGCCTGCCCCGCCCAGCTCGAGAGAGGCATCTCCCACTTTGCGAGCCGGGGCGCCATGAACATCGACGGGCTCGGCCCCGCGCTCGTCAGGCTCCTCATCGACGGGGACCTGATCGCGGACGCCGCGGACCTCTATACGCTCCGGAAGGAGGACGTCGCCGCGCTGCCCCGGATGGGGGACAAATCGGCGGAGAACCTCCTCGCCGCGCTGGAACGCTCGAAGACCGCCGGTCCGGCACGGCTCCTCTACGCGCTCGGCGTCCGCCACGTCGGAGAAGCGGCGTCGGAGGCGGTGATCGGGCGATTCCGCTCCCTCGACGCGCTCTTTGACGCCGACGCGGAAGCGCTCGCGGACATCACGGACATCGGGGAGATCACGGCGAAAACCGTCGTCGATTTCTTCGCCCTGCCCGAGACGCGCCGCCTCGTGGACAAGCTGCGGGCTGCGGGCGTCGTGACTGCGCTCCCGGACGGCGCGGCACCGGCTGCCCCCGCCTCGGAGAAGCTCGCCGGGATGACGTTCGTGTTGACGGGGACCCTGCCCTCCATGACGCGGGACGAGGCCTCCGCCCTCATCAAGCAGAACGGCGGAAAGACCGCGGGCAGCGTATCCAAAAAGACCGCCTACGTTCTCGCGGGATCGGACGCGGGTTCGAAGCTCACCAAGGCGAACGAGCTCGGCATCCCGGTCCTCAGCGAAGAAGAATTTCTCGATATGATCAAAGGAGTGTGAACCATGCAGCTTGCTATGCAGATCGTCCTCTGGACCGTCGGCGTCCTCGCCGTTCTTCTGTTCCTCTTTTATTTCGTCGGCGGCTACTTCATGTACCGCACCGCGATCCGGCGCGACGAAAAACGCCAGAACAAATGCTGGGAGCTCCCCATGTCGAAGCGGGATTCGGAAACCGACGAGGATTTCGCCCGCATGAAGGAGGGGGAGACCTTCGTCAAGGGACGCCTCGCGGAATTCGTCACGATCACCGCGCGCGACGGCCTGAAGCTCTCGGCCCGCGTGTTCGAGCACCCGGACGCCCGCGGCATGTTCGTCATGGTGCACGGCTACCGCTCCTCCTCCCTCGGCGATTTCAGCGGCGCCGTCAAGCCGGTCTATGACATGGGGTATTCCCTCTTCATGATCGACCAGCGCGGCCACGGCAGAAGCGAGGGCAAGAACGTCTGCTTCGGCTCCTTCGAGCGCTATGACGTCGTCGACTGGGCCAACTACATCAAGGAACGCTGGCCCGGCCTCCCGGTCGTGATGGACGGCGTCTCGATGGGCTCCGGCACCGTCATGCTCGGCTGCGGCGTCGGCTATCCCGACAACGTGAAGGCGATCATCGCTGACTGCGGCTACACCACGCCCGGCGCGATCTGCCGCTCCGTTCTGCACAAATACATGCACCTGCCGACCTTCCCGATCTATTACGGCGGGCGGCTCTGGACGAAATGGCTCGCCAAATACGACCTCGACAAGGTCTCCGCGACCGACGCCCTCAAGAAGCTCTCGGACAAGTCCCTCTATCCGCAGCCGATCCCGATCCTGATCGCGCACGGCCGCAAGGACGGCTTTGTGCCGTACGCCATGAGCGAGGAAAACGTCAAGTCCCTCGAGGACGGGGACGGGAACCTTCTGCCCTTCGCCGAGTTCTTCACGAGCGAGGAGGCGGATCACGGCATGTCCTTCTTAAAGGATTATGACGGCTACATGGCGGCGATTGGACGGCTCTTCGACAAGGCCGGTCTGCCGCACGACAAGGTCGAGGAGCCGGAATTCGTCCCCGAAACGCCGATCAACGAGCTGACGAGGGACGACGCGGACAACGGGATGATCTATACGATCAACTGAATACCAACCGAAAACCGACACAGGAAAGGATCCGATCATGCGCTGGCACATCCATGAAACCGAAAACGCCGTCGTCTGGGACGTGAAGCCCGGCGAATGCCACACGGACGACATCGAAATGGCCGGATACGGCTGCGCCTTCGTCGTGAAATACGGCATGGACGAGAGCGGCTTCGTCCTCGGCCACCACCCCGTCTTTCCCTCGCTCCGCCTCCGCCCGAACAACACCCACGCCACCTATCAGATGGACATCCCCGCCGAGAAGTGGCCGCGTCTCGTCGTCGTCAAGGACGGCAATGCGGCAGGTATCCCTCTCGAGGAGGTCCTCACGGAGGTCAAGCTCAACGGCACCCTCGAGCTCACGACGGAATCGAAGGACGGCGCGCTGAGGATCCGCCGGATCGCATTCCCCTCCGTCGAATATCGCGCGGCGTACGAGCTGATGACCGTGACGAACGCGGGCGCTGGACCCGTTGAGCTCGCGGCGACGGTCCTCGATAGTGAAATCGATCAGACGATGGGCCCGATGGGGATCAATGTCTGCGAGATCAAGACCGACCTCGGCGACCATCTCGGCACGCTCGCGCCCGGCGCGTCCTTCACCGCGTGGATCGCTGTCACCGGACGCCTGGCGAACGAAGAAGCCCTCTTCGACGATCCCAAAGCCGAGCTGCGCCGCCGGTATGAGAACATCGACCGGCTGACGGCGCCCCTGCAGCTCGACACCGGGAACCGCGCGCTCGATCTCATGTTCCGCTTTGCGAAGCTGCGGGCGGGCGAATCCGTGTTTGACACGAAATACGGCCTGATCCACTCGCCGGGCGGCTTCTCCTACTATGCCGCGACGTGGTGCAACGACCAGGTCGAATACGCGGGGCCGTACTTCGCGTACACCGGCGACGAGTCCCTGATCGAAGCCAGCCTCAACGCCTACCGGATGTACATGCCCTTCATGTCCGACCGCTACGAGCCCATCCCCTCCTCCGTCATCGCGGAGGGCATCGATTACTGGAACGGCGCGGGGGATCGCGGAGACGCCGCCATGTACCTCTACGGGGCCGCCCGCTTCGCCCTCACCGTCGGGGACCGCGCCGTGGCCGAAGAGCTCTGGCCCGCGATCCGCTGGTGCGCCGAATACTGCGAGCGGAAAAAGAACGCGGCGGGCGTCATCGCCTCGGACCGCGACGAGCTCGAAGGGCGGTTCCCCTCGGGCGACGCCAATCTCTGCACCTCGACGCTCTGTTATGCCGGTCTGCTCGCCGCGGCCTCCCTGGCAAAGGAGCTCGGTGAGGACGGCGCGCTGTACCGTGAACGGGCCGCCGCGCTCCGCGACGCGATCGAGGACTTCTTCGGCAGCACGATCCACGGCATCCCCGCCTACCGGTATTACGAGGGCTGCGAGGTGATGCGCTCCTGGATCTCGATGCCGCTCTGCGTCGGGATCTACGACCGCGCGAAGGCCACCGTCGACGCCCTGACCTCGGACTATCTCATGCGTCCCGACGGATTCCTCACCGCCGAGGGCTCGGAGACGATCTGGGACCGCTCGACGCTCTACACCCTGCGCGGGATCTTCGCCTCCGGGTACACCGACCGCGCGTGGGAGCTGCTCGACCGCTATGTGAACAACCGCCTCCTCGGCGAGCGTGTCCCCTACGCCGTCGAAGCCTATCCCGAGGGCGGACGCCGCCACCTCTCCGGCGAGAGCGCGCTGTTTTGCAAGGTCATCCTCGAAGGCCTTCTCGACCTCACGCCGACGGGGACCGCCTCCTGCACCGTCAAGCCGAGCCTCCCCGCGGGCATGGATCACCTCCGCCTCGAGAACATCCGTGCGTTCGGGTCCGTCTTCGGCATCCGCGTCGACCGAGACGGCTGGCGTGTCCTCCGCTCCGACGGCAGACTGCTCGGCGCGGGCCGGCTCGGGGAAGCTGCCGAGATCCGGTTCTGATATTGTCTAAATATAGCAATCAAGAACCGTTCATTCCCCCTCATCCGCCCTTACGGGCACCTTCCCCGCCCAAGGGGGAAGGCAACAAAATGAGTACATCGCATTTCTGAAATCAGCACCAATTCTCCACGGATAACGTATTTGATTTGGAAAACGCTGCATGTTGCGAGGCTTCCCCTTGGCGTGGGAAACCGACTTTGCCTTGCAAAGTCGACGAGTTCATCGCCGATGAACTCGAGCTGTCAACGAAGTGACTGATGAGGGGGCTAACGCCTTACGTTTGCAATATTTTAACAGATTTAGTATGAAAGTACGAACTCCATCATCCTCCGGCACCGCCGGTTATTCAGGGAGATTTTCATGGACATCAGAGTCATGACTTTCAACATCCAGCACGGTCACGTGCATCTGTCGGATCCCGGCCGGATCGACCTCTCCGTCATGGCGGACGTCATCCGGGACGCGGGCGCTGACATCATCGGCCTGAACGAGGTCCGCGGACGGGGCGAGCGTCCCGACTACACCGCACAGACCGAAGCCATGGCCGCCATCCTCGGCTATCACGGCTATTTCGGCCGCTCGTTCTACGTCGGCGGGTGGAACCCCTACGGCAACGCCGTTCTCTCCCGCTGGCCGATCGTCGAGGCAAAGGTCTTCCGGATCCCTGATCCCGCGTTGAAGGCCGATGCGCCGCGCTTTGAGCCCCGCTCGATCCTGCGCGCCGTGATCGACCTGCCGGACGGCGGACGCTTTGCCGTCTACGCGTCGCACTTCGGCCTCTCGCACGTCGAAGCCGAGCACGCCGCCTCCCTCGCCGCCTCGCTGACCGCGGAGGAGCCCCTTCCCTTCGCCCTGATGGGCGACTTCAACGTCACGCCCGACGATCCGGTCCTCGCGCCCCTCGACGCCTCCCTCTGCGAAACGCATTCGATCCTCACGTCCCGCGGCGAGCTGAGCCATCCGTCCCACGCGCCCGCCGATCTCATCGATTTCATCTACACCGCGAGGTCCGTGACGGTGAAGGACGTGCATGTGCATACGGTCGTTGCGAGCGACCATTGTCCCGTCGTCGCCGATCTCTCCTTCTGAACCGAAACCCGCCCCGCGTCCTCTCCGGAATGGGGCGGTTTTTCGTATTCATGAACGACGAATTGCGAAAGTATGAAAAAACAACCGTCGTTTTCCCGGATTTCCGCGGCGATCGCCGTCCGCTGCGCGCAGTTATGCACAGCCTGTGGAAAAGTCCTGTGGAAACAGGGGTTTCAAGGCCTTCGCCGTCGCGCGGGATGGTAATTCCACCCAATACAAGAAGTAGAGGTTTGTATGAAATATCAACATGCCCTCCCAACGGACGTCCGACGGGCGGCCGAGACGTACAACCGCCTCCGTCCGACGGACTGCCTGCTTCCGATCGACGGGGAGGAAGCGGCCGCGCTCTTTCTGCCGGGACACCCCCTGCCCGATCCCTCCCTTTCGGCGCAAAAAACGGCGATTTTCGCGCAAAATGACGCCACCGACGCCGGATTTGCTGCCGGAAACGCCGCGCCCGGCTCGGAGACCGGTTATGTGACGGTCCTGCTCGCTGCGGATGACGGCATGCGCCGCGCGCTCCTCGACGAACTCACGGCGGCGATGCGGGCGGAGAATCCTTCGCTGAAGCGGCTCCGCTGGGTATTTTATAATCCCTGTCTGCTCCGCTGGCGTCTGCCCGGGCCGGGCCGTTTCGAGCATCCCGGACTGCCGGGCGTCCCGGAGGATTCGGCGCTCCACGCCTTCCTTCTGGCCCGCGGATGGCGGGATTTCGCCCAAATGAACGTCTATCTGCGCCCGCTCGCGGACTACCGGATCCCGGGCGGGCTGCGGGCAAGGATCGAGGTGAACGCGGCGGCGGGGCTCTCCGTCCGGCTGTGGGATCCCGCACGGGACACCTCCTTCACGCCGCTCACGGATGCCCTCGGCAGCGACGACTGGCGGCGGACTCTCGCGGCGAATGAAGCCTCCCCCGCGCCCCTGCCCGTGATGATCGCGGCGGATGAACGGGAGGTGACGCGGGCCGAGCACGGAGGACGGGCCCTCGTGTGCGGATTCGCCGGTCCGATGCGGCGCACGGAGAACGGACGGGGGTATTTCGCCGGGATCGGCATCCACCCGGACTACCGGCGGCGCGGACTCGGTGCGACCCTCTTCGCGTCGCTCTGCGAAGGGCTGCGTGCGCTCGGCGCGGACTACATGACCCTCTTCACGGGATCGGACGGCGCGGCGCGGCATATATACGAGGCAGCGGGCTTCGAGGTCCGCCGGACCGTCTCCGCCATGGAGCTCTCCCTGCCCGCGGATGTGAAATCCCGGTGAATAACTGCGCCGAATTCTGTAAAGCCTCCCGAAAAGGCTTGAAATCCGGGTTTTCCTGTGGTATAATATCCGGGTACATCGCAAAACCTCACAGCATTTGAAAGGAGCTTTTCCAGAACATGACGAAGGAAAAGAAAAAATCGATTCTGATCACGGTATGCGTGATCCTCGCCGTCATCCTCGTGCTCGGGCTGGTGGTCTACAACCGCCTCTACGATTCCGGCGTGATCCTGCGCGCGAAAACCGCCGTCTCGTCCGAAAACTTCAAGGTCTCCGGCACGATGATGGCCTACTTCTACAATACGCAGTACCAGAACTTCTACTCGTATTTCAGCTATCTCGGCATCCAGGCGGGGACCTCGCTGAAATCCCAGGCCTGCTCCCTGCTTTCGAACGGCGGCTCGTGGTTTGACTACTTCATGGCCACGACCGAGAGCTACGTCGGCAACATGCTGGCGCTCTGCGAAGCCGCGAAGGCGAACGGCGTCACCCTCGACGACGAGGACAAGGCCGCAATCGACGCGAACATGGACGCGCTTGAAGCGACCGCGAAGGCCTACGGCTACAACACAAAGACCTACCTGCTCATGACGATGTCCAATCCCGTGAGCGCCGGCGACGTGCGCAAGTGCCTCGAGCTCAACGCCCTCGCGCAGAAGTACTACAACACCTACATGGATTCCCTCTCCTACACCGACGCCCAGATCGAAGAATACTACAACGCAAACGCGTCGACGTTCGAGGGCGTGGACTACTATTCCTACACGCTCTATTCCACGGACTTCGCGGAATACGACGAGAACGAGAACCCGACCTCCACCTCCGCCGAGAACTCCGCGAAGGCGTATGAGGCTGCCAAGACCCTCGCCGCCGCGACCACCGCCTCCGCGTTCGAGGATGCGCTCCGCACGCTCGCCGCGAAGGAAGGCACCACCGACGATTCCGTCGATTCGGCGATCGAAAACGCGTATCACCGCCACGTCCTCGCCTCCTCGATCCCGTCGATCTCTGACTGGGCGTTCTCCGCGAAGGCCGGGGAGAGCATGATCGACGGCGAAGAGGGCGCGACGACTTACACGGTCTACCTCCTCACGAAGGAACCGTACCGCGACGAGCAGAAGACCCGCGACGTCCGCCACATCCTCTTCCAGCATGACAATCACGAGGATTCCTCGGCTGCCGACGCCGCCTACGCCGAATGGGAAGCGGCCGGATTCACCGAAGAGAAGTTCATCGAGATGGTCCCGCAGTACTCCGAGGATCCGGGTTCCGTCGACAACGGCGGTCTCTATGAGAACGTCAAGAACGGCGACATGGTGACCGAGTTCAACGACTGGCTCTTCGATGAGAGCCGCAAGCCCGGCGATCACGGTCTGATCGAAGCGGCGTCCACTGGCTGGCACCTGATGTACTACGTCGGCGAAGGGGACAAGGCCGCATGGCAGAACACCGTGGAATCCGCCCTGAAGACCGCGGACTACGACAAGATGGTCGAGTCCTACGCCGGCGGCATCCAGTTCAATTCCTCCGTTTATTCGCAGATCAACGGCTGACAGATCCATGAGGGCGGGAGCTTATCCCGTCCTCTTTTTTCCAAGGAGGTTATCATGATCGCATACAACGAAATCACCACGCTCTTCGTCTCCCCGAACGGCGGATCCGGCACGAGCGGCACGGAGAGGACCTCCTCATCCGCCGGCGCGCCCCTCTGCTCCCTCGAAGCGGCCTTCTCCATGATCGCGGGTCTGAGGCGCGTTGGCGTCGGTCAGCCGATCACCGTCCGCCTGCTGGACGGCATCCACACGCTCTCCCGCACCGTGAAGATCGGGCCGGCCGTGACGCGCGTCACCGTGGAGCCGGATCCCGGGGCAAACGTGCGCGTCATCGGCGGCCTGAAGATCGACGGCTGGGAGTGGGACACCTACAACGGCGTGAAATGCCTCTCTGCCCCCCTGCCCGGCGCGGCGGACTTCACCGATTTTTACGTCAACGGAGAGCGCGCGAAGCTCACCCGCTATCCCGAGGAGGGCTGGCTCTACCCCGAGGACGTCGAGAACCACGAGGGCCAGCTCTTCTCCTCCTCGAAGTGGTTCATCGCGCGGGAGGGGGACATCCGGGACTTCAAGAACATCGACCGCGTGCAGATCAGCTTCTGCCACTACTGGATCGACGAGCACACCCCGATCGAGGGCTATGATCCCGCCACGCGCCGCGTGACCTTCCTCTATCCCTCGCGCTTCAACATCGACGGCGGCAGGGGAACGGCGTCCGGGCTCGAATACTGCCTCGAGAACGTAGCGGAGACCTTCGGGCATCCCGACGAATGGTACGCGGACGGCGGGCGGATCTACTACGTCCCGCGCGACGATTCGATCACGCCCGAAACGATCGAGGCGTTCATCCCGCGGATCGCAAAGCTCTTCGAGATCGAAGGGACGGCGGGAAATCCCGTGAAGAACATCCGCTTCCGCGGCCTCAGAATGGGCGTGACCCGCGGCGAATACGGCTCCGTCGGGTATGGCGCGTCCGGCGAGGGAGAACCCGTGAAGTTCGCCTCCGACGCGCAGGCAGTCGCGCAGGCCGACGGGTCGGTCTCGTTCCGGTACGCGGCCAACTGCTCGGTCGAGGACTGCGCGCTCGAGAACTACGGCGTCCACGGCTTCGTCATCGGCGAGGGCTGCCACGGGATCCGCATCCTCCGCACCCTCATGCGGGACGGCGGCGGGGGCGGTGTCAAGATCATCGGCGGACCTGAAGGCTCCCCGGAGGCGACGCATACATACGGCAACGCGGTCGAGGACTGCACGATCCTCTCCTGCGGACGGCGGTACTTCGCGGCCTGCGGCGTGCTGCTCATCCACACCTACGAGAACAGCGTCTCGCACAACGAGATCGGCGACCTCTACTACACCGGGATCTCCGCCGGATGGGTCTGGGGGTACGCCCCGAGCATCTCGCGGGACAACCGGATCGAGAAGAACCACATCCACCACCTCGGCGGCGGGATGCTCTCCGACATGGGCGGCGTCTACCTCCTCGGCGCGCAGCCCGGCACGGTGGTCTCCGGGAACGTGATCCACCATGTGAAATCGAAGAACTACGGCGGCTGGGCGCTCTACACCGACGAGGGCTCGGCCTTCATCACGCTCGAGAACAACATCTGCTACGAGTGCTCCGACAACTCCTACCATCAGCACTACGGCTCGATGAACACCGTGCGCAACAACGTTTTCGCCTTCGCGCACGGACAGGAGATCCGCGTCAGCCGCACCGAGCCCCACCTCTCGATCCTCTTCGAGAACAACATCCTCTTCGCCGACCGCGTCCCGCTCTACGAGATCAGCCGGGAACAGATCGCCGGGCACACCGTCTCGGCGAAGCGCAACATCCTCACGGACTGCACGCGCGGTCAGAACGAAGAAGTGCTCCGCCGGTTCGGCGACGAGCAGCTGACCCTCGCGGACTTCCAGGCGGCGGGCATGGAGTACGAATCGATCTCCGCCGACCCGCTCTTCGAGGATCCTTACAACTATAACTTCACCCTGAAACCGGAGTCCCCGGCGCCCGCGCTCGGCTTCCTCCCGATCGACACGTCGGACGTCGGACCGCGGACGGGCAAAAACGGAGGGGAACCATGGAGAAGCTGACCAAAACGACGGAAGTTTCCTTCACGCGGGGGAGCAAACGGCTTTTCGGCGAGCTGGTGACGCCCGCGGGCGAGGGCCCGCATCCGGCGGTGATCCTCTGCCACGGTTACGGCGGGAATCACACGCACAACATGGGTTTCGCGGCGTACTTCGCGGAAAACGGCTTCGCGGCGGCGGCCTTCGACTTCGCGGGCGGCGGATGGGGCAGCCGGAGTGACGGGCGATCCGACGAGATGTCCGTTCTCACGGAGGCCGAGGACCTCTTCGCCGTCATGGACGGGCTCGGCGCGATGCCGGAGATCGACGCGGACAACCTCTTCCTCTTCGGGCAGAGCCAGGGCGGATTCGTCTGCTCGTATGCGGCGGGAAAACGCCCCCAGGCGGTCCGCGGACTCGTCGCGCTCTTCCCGGCGTATGTGCTCCAGGATGACACGAGGCGGCGCGTGCCGGATCCCGCAAACATCCCCGCGCGCATGGAGGTCATGGGGATGCCCCTCGGCGCGATCTACCACCGGGACGCCCTCTCCTTCGACATCTACGACGTGATCCGGGAATACCCCGGTCCGGCGCTGCTCTTCCACGGGACGGCGGACACCCTCGTGCCGATCGCGTACTCCGAACGCGCGGTGAAGGCGTTCCCCTCGGCCCGCCTCGTCGCCGTCGAAGGCGCGGGTCACGGCTTCGGCCCCGAGGACGGCGCGAAGGTCGCGGCAGAAAGCCTCGCGTTTTTCAGGGAGAATCTGAAATAAGCGAACAGAAACAGAAAAAAAGAAGGGATTGCCCGGTGAGAGCAGTCCCTTCTGTTGTTGACCGTGATTCAAACGATCTCCCCGCACGCGTCGGTGAGGATCTCGTCGGCGAGAGCGAAGACCTTCTTCATCCGCTGCGCGAACGGCGCCTCTTCCGTGAGGATCGCATAAAACGCGAGGGCGTCATCCCGGTACGGCCCTTCCCGCACCCCGGTGAGCACGTCGAACGCCTGTGCCGGATCAACGGGGCAGCCGTCCGCGGGATCGCCGTGTTCCGCGCGCACCGCGAGAGCCGCCGCCGCGCCGAGGGAGAACCACACCGGACGGATCCCGGCTTCCTCCGCGGAGCAGGCGGCACCCGTCAGCCGGTCGGATTTCGCCAGCTTGCGCGGGATATCGGCCCCGACCCTCACCGTGGTATCGCCGAGCGCGCGGTTGCCGAACCGCCGGATCAGGTCCTCCGCATGGGCGAGGAGGGCGTCAAGATCCTTTCCGTACCGCTTTGCGAGCGCGCGGGCAGACGCGGTCATGGCTTCCCGCACCGCCAGCCGGATCGGGGGATCGGCGATGGCGTCCGCGATGCGTTCGTGTCCCGCGAGCATCCCGAGGTAGGCGCAGAGGGCGTGGCCCATGTTGTGCAGATAGAGCTTGCGCTCGATGACGAAGCGGAAGGGCGAGACCGGGATCAGCCCCGGCACGTCGGGGAGCGGCCCCTTCCACGCGTCGGCGTCGAACGGGAGCACCCCGTACCGCTCCGCCCGCACGAGCAGCGGCTCCTTCTCGAGGAGGGTCTTGTCCGGCAGCGGCACCATGCGTCCGACCGAGGTCTCGACGAGCCCGACGTCCGCCCGCTCCTCCGGGGTGAGAACGTCCGCCAGCAGCGAATCGATGTACCGGTCCGCATCCATGAGGTTCTCGCAGATCAAAAGATTGAGCGGACCGCGGCCCTCGGCATGGCGCAGCTTCACGCCCGCCGCGAAATTCGGGATGATGTATTTGATCGCCTTCGCGCCGACGCAGGTGACACACACATCCGCCTCCGCCGTCACCCTGGCCGCCGCCTCGCGGTCGTTCCCGTTGACCGCCGAGACCGGGGCGATGATTCTGCGCTCACATCCGCTGCTCGAGACGATCTCGAGGGGATACGCCCCCGCCGCGTTCAGGGCGTCCACCACGGCGGCTGCGACGTCGAGATAGCAGACCTCCCATCCCGCCTCCGAAAAGAGCTGTCCGATAAAGCCGCGGCCGATGTTCCCCGCGCCGACGATGACGGCCCGCTTCATACCGCCGCCTCCCCCGGGATCGCCAGAGTGACGGGCGTGCCGAAGCTGTCCATGACCGCAAGGCATTCCTCCGCCGTGCGCATGGCCTCGGTCGCCCCGGGCGCGTTCAGCGAAACCGTCGCCGCCGCGTTGCCGAGCTTCAGGGCCTCCTCGAGCGTCATGCCCCGGTGCGCCGCCGCGAGAACGCCCGCACAGAACGCGTCTCCCGCGCCGACCTTTCCGCGGATGTAGCCCTCGGGCGTCGGGATCTGTCCGTAGGACGCGAACCGGCCCGCGCGGTCCATGCCGAAGCCGCCCTCGGGACAATGAATCACCGCCCACTCCCCGACGCCGAGTCCGAAGAGCGCCCGGAGGCAGGGCACGATGTTCTCCGTCCGGATGGAACCGTCCGGCGCGCGGAGCTCGATCCCCGTGGTCCGGCCCGCCTCGATCTCGTTGATGACGCAGAAATCGGTATAGCGGAGCGCGGGCGGGACGATGCGGCTGAACCGCTCCCCGGTCTCGCTCACGACGTCCACCGACGTGCGGATGCCGCGTTCCTTCGCGTGACACAGCAGCCGCGCGAGCTTCGTGCCATATTCCGCGTCCTCCGCGTCGAGCGCGTCGAGGAGGAGGATATAGGCGACGTGGAGGATGTCGCAGTCGACGGCGTCCCACGAGAAGGAATCCTCGGAGAACAGGGCGTTCGCGCCGCGGTACTGGAAGAAGGTGCGCTCGCGGCTGACGGTGTCGCTCATGACGGCGGTGAAGGACGTGATGCCCTCCCGCCCGACGAGCGAGACGTCGACGCCTTCGTTCGCCATTGCCGTGAGCGCGAATTCCCCGCCCTCGTCATTTCCTACCAGGCCGAGCGCGGCGACCTCGGTGTCCGGCATGAGGCGCTTGAGGTCGATGCCGACGTTACAGACCGCGCCGCCGACCGACTGGCCGATGCCGTCGAGGATGGTGGTGAGCTGACCGCGCTCGGGCCAGCCCGCGATGGGATAGAGGTGGTCGACGAGGATGTTCCCCGCGACGATGATCTTGTTTTTCTTCATAATCAGCCGACCTGTTTGTATGCGTCGATCAGTTTGCCGAGCATTTTGTTGATGACCT
>JAEEGL010734214.1_pt1 | contig 19600 bp, 18 predicted proteins | sample 9134231 | NCBI WGS metagenome assembly JAEEGL01 (sample SAMN16246548, study PRJNA631951) | gut metagenome | biome: gut microbiome; feature: rumen; material: fiber-attached | host: Bos | place: Iran: Karaj | collected 2018-10 | reverse complement strand
TGTCCCATTATTTCCGTGTGTTCAAAGGCGGCGAGAAGCCCGCAGAAGGCATGAAGCCTTACTCGCGTTTCTTTCACTATACCTACGTCTACATCCTCCGCGAACTCTACGCAGCGCAAGCCCAACAACAAGCCGCTCAACTACAATCCCAACAAGAGGAAGGAATCACCTTCGAACCCATCGAGCGTCGTCCATTATCGGAGAATGTCATTCGCCGTACTTCCGTACGCTGTAGTTTGTATGGTACTACTTCGGACGCCGCCTGTCCTGCGAACATTCCCCCGAATGTACGTACGCGTCCCGCGGGACATACACAAATACGGCTACTTTTTCGCCGGCGTAGTACGCCTTTATTGAGAGCGCCAATGAACCTCCTTATGCGAGCATAGCAGGTCTATTGTCTATCTAAATATATAGAATTTCATTCTATTTTGCGAAAAATTAGCCTAAAATTTGCGTATGTGCGATTTTTGTTGTATATTTGCACCGCAATTTAATTTGGAGTATTATGTTCGATAATTTATCAGAAAGATTAGAACGCTCATTTAAGATTCTCAAAGGTGAAGGACGCATCACCGAGATTAATATCGCGGAGACCGTAAAGGACATCCGTAAAGCCTTACTCGAGGCCGATGTGAACTACAAGACAGCCAAGCAGTTCACAGACCAGGTCAAGGAGAAAGCGCTCGGTCAGAACGTCATTACCGCTGTCCGTCCCGGCCAGTTGATGGTGAAGATCACCCATGACGAGTTGGCGGAGTTGATGGGCGGTGAAGCCCAGGAGATAAACCTCAAAGGTTCGCCGGCGGTCATCCTGATGGCAGGTCTGCAGGGTAGCGGTAAGACGACCTTCGCTTCCAAACTGGCCAATTTCCTTCAGACAAAGAAGAATAAGAAAGTGATGCTCGTGGCTTGCGACGTCTATCGTCCGGCTGCTATCGAGCAACTTCGCGTGTTGGGTGAGCAAATTAACGCGAAAGTATATACCGCCGAAGAGGAGTCTAATCCCGTTAAAAAGGCGCAAGATGCAATCGCCGAGGCCCGTAAATTCGGCTATGATGTGGTGATCGTTGACACCGCCGGTCGTCTGGCTGTCGATGAGCAAATGATGACCGAGATTGCGGCTATTAAGGAGGCTATCCAACCGTCAGAGACCTTGTTCGTGGTGGACGCCATGACCGGTCAGGACGCCGTAAACACCGCCAAGGAGTTTAACGACCGTCTGGATTTCGACGGCGTAGTATTGACCAAATTGGACGGTGATGCCCGCGGCGGCGCGGCGCTGAGTATCCGTTCGGTGGTCAACAAACCGATCAAGTTCATCGGAACGGGCGAGAAGATGGAGGCGTTGGATGTGTTCCATCCGAGTCGTATGGCCGATCGTATCTTGGGTATGGGTGATGTGGTTTCGCTCGTAGAACGCGCACAGGAGCAGTATGACGAAGCCGAGGCACGCCGTATCTCGAAGAAAATTGCCAAGAATCAATTCGATTTCAACGATTTCATCGGACAATTAAACCAAATTAAGAAGATGGGTTCGATGAAAGACCTGATGGGGATGATTCCGGGCATGGACAAGGCGCTGAAGGGCGTTGAGGTAAGTGACGATGCCTTCAAACCTATCGAGGCGATGATCAACTCCATGACCCCTGCCGAGCGCGCGAACCCGAGTCTGCTCAACGGTAGCCGCAAAAACCGCATTGCCAAGGGCGCAGGCGTGGATATAGTAGCGCTCAACCGATTCCTCAAACAATTCGAACAGACCAGCAAGATGATGCGCAAAGTGCAGCAAATGGGTCTGAAAAGACGCTAATGGCAGACGATGTTAAGACATATCAACCGGGATGGGAGAAGCATAAGGAACGCAAACACCATCACCATCATCATGTGGGACCCAACGAGCATAACAGAGGTCTCGGCGGGGCATTGCGTATGCGCGACAAGCAAGCGTATTACGGCTTAATCGTAGTACTTGTTGTGGGCGTTTGTATCGGACTTTATGTGCTCGTAAGCATGTTCGTGCGTGAGATAAAAGCTATGCCGAAAGATGATCCGACTACGGAGAGAAATGTAGATGCACTCCGTATCCGCAAAGCGGATGAACGCGATGCGTTATTGTATTCCGACAGCCTGACGCAGGTCTATAATCTTGATTCGCTCAAGCGCAATGTGCAGATAGAGACGCGTCCTGTATATCGTCCGCCTCGTAGAGAAAACACCTGGTATATTACCGAGCGCGAGTGGAAAGATATCTGGAAGACCTTCAAGATCTGGAGAAGAAACAAAGATAAAGACAAGGACAACGAATGATAATTGACGGAAAACAAATAGCACAAACGATTCGTGGCGAGTTGCGCGAACAAATAGCTGCTCTACGAGCAGAAGGCAAGCGTGCGCCTAAACTGGCGGTTGTTCTGGTGGGGCATAACCCGGCTTCGGAGACCTATGTAGCCAACAAACTCAAAGCTTGCGCCGAGGTAGGTATCGAGGCAGAGCGTATCTCCTATGACGAATATGTCACCGAGCAGACCTTGCTGAACGAGATTCATCGCCTCAATAACGACGATTCCATCGATGGTTTTATTGTTCAGTTGCCCCTTCCGGCGCATATTAATGAACTGGCTATTCTCTCGGCGATCGACTATCGCAAGGATGTGGACGGATTGACACCGGAGAATGTAGGACGCACGGTACAAGGTCTACCGTCCATCGTGAGTGCTACGCCGCGCGGCATACGCGAGCTGCTGGCACGCTATCATATCGCCACAGAAGGCAAACATGTCGTTGTCATCGGTCGTTCGAATATCGTCGGCAAGCCTATCGCCATGCTCCTTATGCAGCGTCCTTACTTGTCTTTGCCGGGCATGAGTGCCGCTTCGCTGGGTGATGCGACCGTCACTGTTTGCCACTCGAAGACCCAAGATCTCGCATCTATCTGTCGCACAGCCGATATCATCATCGTAGCAGCCGGAAGTCCGAACTTGGTGACGGCAAGCATGGTCAAACCCGGAGCTACCGTTATTGATGTGGGTATCAACCGTATTGATGATCCTGCTTCTCCGCGCGGCTATCGTCTGGTCGGAGATGTGGACTTTGAACATGTGGCGCCTATTGCAGGCTTCATTACCCCTGTGCCGGGCGGAGTAGGACCTATGACCATCGTCAGTCTGCTGCAAAACACCCTTCAAGCATACAAACAACGTAATTGACACTATATGAAAAAGTTATTTCTTTTTTTGGCAGCCGCTGCTTTGATGAGTTCCTGCCAGAAGTACGCGTATCGTACAGTAGAAGGTGACCCTCTGCAGACGCGTATCTACACATTGGATAACGGCCTTACCGTCTATCTGAGTCAAAACAAGGAGAAACCCGAGATACAGACGTTTATCGCCGTGCGTGCCGGTGGTCAAAACGATCCGCTGGAGTCCACGGGTCTGGCGCACTACCAAGAGCATATTATGTTTAAGGGCACGAAGTCGTACGGTACTACCGATTACGAGAAAGAGGTTCCGAACCTCAATGCCATCGATTCGCTCTATGAGCTTTATGGCGCAACGACCGATCCTGCTGAGCGCAAGGCGATCTATCATCTCATCGACTCCTTCTCCTATGAGAACTCCAAGATCGCGGTAGCGAATGAGTTCGACAAACTGATGGGTGCTATCGGCGCAACCGGTGTCAATGCCTTCACGAGCAATGAGCGTACCTGCTATCACGAGGTGATACCTTCCGGAGAACTGACACGCTGGGCGATGATCGAGTCCGACCGCTTCCAGAACCTCGTAGTACGCGGCTTCCATACCGAACTCGAGACCGTTTACGAGGAGTTTAACATGTACTCCACGATGGACATGGAGAAAGTGGATCTGGCGATCAACCAACTGCTTTATCCGGATATTCCTTACCGTCAGCACACTGTGCTCGGTACGCAGGAAGACCTCAAGAACCCGAGCCTGAAGAATATTAAACAATTCTATCAGACATATTATCGCCCGAATAACGTGGCAATCTGTCTCGCCGGCGATTTCGATTATGACCATGCCATTAAGATCATTGACGAGTATTTCGGTCAGTGGCAACCGGCGGATATTCCTCCGTTTGAGCAACCCGTTCAGGCCGATTTGACAGCCCCGAAAGACACCGTCGTATTAGGCAAAGAGAGCCCGCAACTCTGGCTGGCGTGGAAATTGCCGAATATGCGTCATGAGGACAAAGACGCGCTTGATTTGTTGAGCGCAGTCATGCAGAACGGTAAGTGCGGTCTTTTGGACATCGATATTATGCAGAAACAAGCCTTGCTGAGCGCAGAGGACTACCTCGAAGGAGGCAATGATTTCTCCACCTATTATATCATCGGTGCTCCAAAGGAGCAACAGAGCCTTGACGACGTCCGCCAACTGCTCTTGGCAGAGGTGGAGAAACTCAAGAAAGGCGAGTTCTCGGACGAACTGCTCAAAGCCATCATCCGTAATATGAAGCGCAATGAACTCATCGGTCAGCAGAACAACAGTAACCGTACCTACACGATGATGAACTCATTCATTTATCAGATCCCGTACGAGAATATCGTTCGCCGCCTCGAGCGCTTGGACGCGCTGACCAAAGAGGACGTCGTGCGTGTTGCGAACGCTTACCTGCGCGACAACTACGTCTGCGTTTATAAGGAGCAGAGCGACAAAGACACCAACCCTGAGAAGGTGGAGAAACCGGCTATCACGCCGATTGAGATGAACCGCGACGCGCAGTCGCAGTTCTGCACCGACCTGCTTGCAATGAAGGCGGAACGCCAGAAACCGCAATTCCTTGATTTTCATAAAGACTTGAGTGTCAGCACGTTAGATAATGGTGTTGAACTGCTTTATCGCCAGAACAAAGAGAACGAACTGGCGCAACTCAACTTCGTTATCGGCAAGGGTAGTGACCAAGATGCCAAACTGGATTTCGCCGGAGATATGTTGAGTTACCTCGGCACGGCTGATCTGACGGCAGAGCAGTATAAGACCCAACTCTATTACCTCGCTGCAGAGGCATGGACATACGTTGGCGAGAATGATGTCGAACTTGGCGTATATGGCCTGCAGGAGACCCTTGTAGAGGCGCTGCAACTGCTTGAGAGCCAACTGCTTACGGCGCAGCCCGACGAGGCTATACTCAAAGAGCTTGTCAAAGATAATATCAAGTCGCATAACGATGCAAAGAGTGAGCAACGTGCTTGTTTCTCTCACCTCATGGAGTACGGTACTGTAGGTGCAGCGGCTGTTCAGCAACGTACGCTGACGCCGGCTGTGATGAACCAACTCAATGCCGAAGACGTGTTAGCGAATTTGCGTGCGTTGCTGCCGGCTATTGAGCGAGTAGAGTACTTCGGTCCGCTGAGTGAAAAAGAACTCAAAGACATGCTGCAATCCTCGCGTATCCTCGCTAATGCTGACGCCAACAAGCGTGAGACAGCCAAGCGTATTGAAGCAGAACAAGTGACCGAAAAAGAAGTCTTCATCGCACCGTATGATGCAAATAATATCTATCTTGTCGGTTATGCGAACTGGGGCGAAGTGTATTCTCCGAAAGATGAAGCCATCATTCGCCTATTCAATGAGTACTTTGACGGCTCAATGGGTTCGATTGTTTTCCAAGAGATGCGTGAGGCACGCGCGCTGTGCTACGCGTCTGGAGCGAACTACGCTACGCCGTCTTTCAAAGGCGAGAAGAACTATTTCTATACCTTCATCCTCTCGCAGAACGACAAACTGCAAGAGTGCATCGAGACCTTCGATTCGATCTGTAATACACTGCCGCTATCGCAGGCTGCTTTCGACAATGCCAAGACTTCGCTGCTCAAGCAGATCGAGCAACGCCGCTACGTCCGCATGGCACCGATCACGTATTTCGTCCGCTATCGTGACCTCGGATGGGACCATGACTACAATGAGGACATCTACCGCGAGGTGCAGAATCTGACGCTGGACGACGTGATTGCTTTCCAGAAAGAACATGTAGCAGATCGTACCTACCGATATCTCATCCTCGGCAATGAGAAAGAACTGGACATGAACTTCCTCCAGTCCCGCGGTGCCATCAAACGTCTCACCCTCGAAGACATCTTTGTATATTAACAGGTTAACAGATGGATATCTTATCCAAAATCGACGGCCTTGAGGCCAAGTTCCATGAGGTTTCGCTCCTCATCACCGACCCGTCGGTCATTGCCGACCAGGCGCGTTATGTCCGATTAAATCGGGATTATCATGACCTGGAGCGGGTACTGGAGTGTGCGCATCGTTATCGCAAAGCCTTTAACGACCTGAAGGACGCCAAGGACCTCTTTTATAACGAGTCCGATCCGGAGATGAAAGAGATGGCGAAGGCGGAGATCGATGAACTCGAACCGCAGATCCCGAAACTTGAAGAGGAACTCAAACTCCAACTACTGCCGCAAGACCCGGAGGACGGCAAGAACGTCGTCATGGAGATTCGTGGCGGTACGGGAGGAGACGAGGCGGCGATCTTTGCCGGAGACCTCTTCCGCATGTACACCAAGTATTTCGAGATAAAAGGCTTTAAATATACCGTCTCATCATTCAACGAAGGCGCTGCCGGCGGATATAAGGAGATCATCTTCAACGTCACCGGCGAGAACGTCTATGGCACGCTCAAATATGAGAGTGGAGTACATCGCGTGCAGCGAGTACCTGTGACCGAGACGCAAGGACGTGTCCATACCTCTGCGGCTACAGTAGCCGTACTGCCCGAGGCCGATGAATTCGAGGTGCATATCAACGAAGGCGAGATCAAGTGGGAGACTTTCCGCTCCGGCGGCGCGGGAGGACAGAACGTCAATAAGGTGGAGTCGGGTGTCCGTCTGCGTTATAATTGGAAGAACCCTAACACCGGTGAGGTGCAGGAGATACTCATCGAGTGTACTGAGACACGCGACCAGCCGAAGAACAAAGAGCGTGCCCTCTCGCGCCTGCGTACGCAGATCTACGATAAAGAGCATCAGAAATACATCGATGACATCGCCGCGCGTCGTAAGACGATGGTATCTACGGGTGACCGCAGTGCCAAGATCCGCACCTATAACTATCCGCAGGGACGTATCACCGACCATCGTATCGGCTACACGGTCTATAACCTCGCCGCCTTCATGGACGGCGACATCCAAGGCGTCATTGATGCCCTGCAGGTAGCTGAGAACGCTGAACGGCTGAAAGAGAGCGAATTATAAATTCACAATTTACAATTAAAGAGATGTATCTCTTTTACTGTCCGAACATAGAAACCAAGCAGACGCTTTCCGAAGAAGAGAGTGCGCACTGCGTGCGGGTGTTGCGTTACTCCGTAGGCGATGAGATACTCATCACGGACGGTCGAGGTACCACCTATACGGCGCGTATCACGAACCCGCACCCAAAACATTGCGATTTTGAGATTATATGCAGCGAGACGCAGGAGCCTCATCATAACTTCCACCTGCATATAGCCATCGCACCGACGAAAAACATCGAGCGAATGGAGTGGGCAATAGAAAAGTGCGTTGAAATCGGCGTCAATGAGATCACGCCGTTGTTGTGCCGATTTTCTGAGCGCAAACAACTACGCACCGACCGCTTGGAGAAAATCATCCTCTCGGCTGCCAAACAGAGCCTCACACCGTACTTGCCTGGCCTGCACGAACTCACGCCCTACGATGACTTCATCCGCGAGCAGGCCGCCAAAGACCAACAGTGCTTCATCGCCCACTGTTACAAGGACGAAAAGCGCTTACTCAAGGACGAAATAGAGCAGGGCAGGGACGTTTTAGTTCTCATCGGACCGGAAGGGGACTTCAGCGAACAAGAAGTTGCAGACGCCTTATCGCTTGGATTTATTCCCGTCAGCCTTGGTAATAGCCGTCTCCGCACAGAAACCGCCGCCGTTGTTGCCTGCCATACAGCGGTCCTCATAAATGAGTAATGAAGAATAAAAAAACAAGAATTAAGAATTGAATTTGGACGCAGATATATTACTTTGGATTAACGGCCACCATAACGCATGGCTCGATACGATCATGTGGTGGACGAGCCACCCGGCTACATGGCTGCCGCTGTATATAATACTGATGGTTCTTGTGGCGGTGCGATTCCGCTCATGGAAAGTCGCACTTTTCATTATCTTGGGCTTTATTGTGGCGGTAGGACTGAGTGACATCCTTTGCAGCGGCGTACTCAAACCATTGGTTTGCCGCTTGCGTCCTTCTCATGAACCCGCTTTAGACCCGTTGCATTTAGTGGACGGTTATACGGGTGGTTCGTACGGTTTTTGCAGCTCGCACGCCGCCAACACCGCTGCGGTGGCGACCTTGTTCAGTTTACTCTACCGTAATAAAATAGCCACCGCAGTGTTGGTTCTCTGGGTGGCTTTAAATTGTTACAGTCGCATGTATCTCGGGGCACATTACCCCACAGACATAATGGTAGGACTGCTTATTGGTACTCTTCTCGCTGTGCTGGTTTATTGGGGTCTTCGCCGCTGGGTGTTGCCTTCTGCTGAACCACATTCGCTGCGCCGCGAGGACGACGAGGTTGCTCCGCCGGGTGATTCATAAATCGCTCGAATTCATCGGGAGTAAGGAGCTGTTTGAGTTCATTGTAGATAGATTGCATCCGATCCATATTCTCCGCACGCGTCAGACCTTTTTGACGAATCCGCGCGTACTTGAGATGCATGCGATAGATGGTATCGATACGAACGGAATCTTTGATTCCCAACTCGCGCACTAAGCGCTCAGTTTGCTTAGAAGCCTCCTCTTCCGGAGTACGTTGAGGACGAACTTGTTGCTCCTGAGCCAACATAAAACCTGCTACTAAAGTAGCACATACGATAGAAAATAGTTTTTTTAACATTATTCGGATTGTTCTGATTAGTCGGACTATTCTGAAAAATACACAACAAAAATCATGCCGTTTTCGCCCGAAATAGCACTTGCAATGCGACTTTATTTCTCGGAAGAGGGGAAAAAGCGTCATTCTCGCCCTGCTGTGCGTGTTGCACTGGCCGGAATCATCGTCGGTGTAGCGGTAATGATCCTTACGATTTGTATCGTAGTGGGCTTCAAACAGACGGTCACACAGAAGGTCGCAGGTTTCGGGGCACATATCCAGTTGGTGTCGTTCGACAATAACAACACCTATGACCTACACCCGATTGAAGTGTCCGATTCGTTGTTAACGGCTCTCGCTAACTACGAACATGTCACATCCGCGGCGCCGTTTATCACCAAACCCGGCATGCTTAAGACCGACGCGGATTTCCACGGCATCGTCCTTAAGGGAACGAATTACTGGGATTTCTTCAGTCGGAACATAATAGAGGGTTGTTTACCGAATGCCCCGCAAGAAGTGTTGGTGTCCCGAAAAGTTGCGCAGACGATGCAAATCGCCGTAGGCGATGCCGTCAACGCGTATTTCGTCGACGACACCGATATCCGTGCCCGTCGTTTCCGCGTGACAGGTATCTATGACACGGGCTTTGACCAATTTGACGACTTGTTTGTCTTGGCGCCTTTAGAGACCGCACAGCGCCTGCAAGGGTGGGAGGATCACACCTATTCCGGCGTGGAGATTTTAATCGATGAAATCGGTGCGTTGGACGAAGTGGCCGATCAAATCTATTTCGCCACGGTCCATCTTATGGACGAAGACGGCTATCATGTCTATTATGTGCAGACGCTCCAGGAACAGAATCCTGCCATCTTTGCTTGGCTGGACCTGCTGGACATGAATGTGGTGGTAATCATTGTGTTGATGCTTTTGGTAGCCGGTTTTAACATTGTGTCGGGGTTGATTATCTTGATTCTGGATGGTATTACGCTGATAGGAACGCTAAAAGCGTTGGGAGCAGACAACCGCTTCGTACGTCGAATCTTCCTGGCGCAAGCGGCCATGTTGATAGGAAAGGGTGTAATATGGGGCAATGTCGTCGGTTTGGGGTTGGCGGCGCTGCAGTATTTTGCGCACCTGATTCCGCTTGACGCAACCACTTATTATGTGGAATATGTGCCGATCTCTTTTGCATGGGGTTGGCTCATCCTTCTGAATGTCGTAACGATAGCTATCTCGCTGATAATCTTGTTGTTACCTTCGATGATTATCACCAAGATCAGTCCCGCGAAAGTCATGCATTTTGAGTAAAATGAAGTTACAAACGATTGTAGATATCAAGCTAAGCTGTTGGCAAATCGGATACGAGGACAAAATCCTTCTCGTAGGCTCGTGTTTTGCCGATTCCATCGGACAAATGATGGCGCAGCGGGGACTACAAGTGACCTGCAATCCGTTTGGCACGCTCTATAATCCTGTTTCTATTGCCCAAGCACTGCAAATGACCGAACTTCCACTTTTAGTGGAACATGAAGGCTTATGGCACTCGATGTCGCATCATGGTTCGTTTTCCCGTGCTACAGAGGAGGAAGCTCGCGAAGCGGTAGCTCAATCTATTGAAACGATGCAACGTGCCCTCAAAGAGGCAACCGTCGTTATTGTGACTTTTGGCACGGCGTGGGTGTATGAGATGAAAGATGCTGCAGGGTTAACCGGTTCCGGAGCCTCTCCGGTGGTGGGCAATTGTCATAAGTTGCCGGCAGAGCAATTCTCTCGCAGACGCCTTTCTGTCGATGAAATCGAGGCTTTATGGTCTCCGCTAGTCGCTCGTTGTCCCGATAAACGCTGGTTGTTCACCGTCTCGCCGATTCGTCATGTCAAAGACGGATTGCATGAGAACCAACTTTCCAAAGCAACCTTGCTGCAAGCTGTGGAAGCAATCAGAAATCAGCAATCAGAGGTCAGCTATTTCCCGTCTTATGAGATCATGCTCGATGAGTTGCGGGACTATCGTTTCTATGCGGAAGACCTGGTACATCCTTCGCCGGTAGCCATTCAGTATATCTGGGAGCGGTTTGCAGAGACCTATTGCTCGCCGCAGACACGAAATGAGATGCAGATTCGGCTTAAACAGTGGAAATTTGAGCATCATATTCCGCTTCATTAGGGCCGGTCGATAAAAATTATTTTTGAAAAAATGACGTGCGCGCTTGCGTATGTTATTTTTTTTGTGTATCTTTGCAGCGTTTTTGCAAACTCGACTTTACAAAATCTTAAATACTAACACAATTATGGCTAAAGTTTTTCAAGCAAATGAGATCAAGAATGTCGCTATGCTTGGCGGCAGTGGATCAGGTAAAACGACTTTGATGGAGTCGATGTTATTCGAGTGCGGGGTGATTAAGCGCCGCGGTTCTATTGAGGCGCAGTCCACCGTGTGCGACTATTTCCCGGTAGAGAAGGAGTATGGTTATTCTGTATTCTCGACCGTCTGCAACGTAGAGTTCGAGGGTAAGAAACTGAATATCATTGATTGCGCAGGATCGGATGACTTCTGCGGTGGTACGGTAGCAGCACTCCAAATGTGCGGCTCGGCCCTCATCGTCCTCAGTGCAAACGGCGGTGTCGAGGTAGGTACCCAGAATAACTTCCGTCTCGTAGAGAACGCCAAGAAGCCGTTGGCGTTTGTGATCAATAAGTGCGATCATCCGGACGCAGACTTCGAGCGCACCTTCAACCAGCTCAAGGAGAACTTTGGCAACAAGTGCACGCTTATCCAATTCCCGGTCAATGCAGGCGCAGGGTTCAACGCTGTGATCGATGTATTGAAGGGCAAAATGCTCGTTTGGAAACCCGAAGGCGGCGCTCCTGAACTCAAGGATATCCCTGCAGAGTATGCAGATAAGGTAGAAGAGATGCGTGCTGCATTGGCAGAAGAGGCTGCCGAGGCTGATGAGACGCTGCTCGACAAGTTCTTGGGCGAAGGTCTGAGTGACGAAGAGATCATGCAGGGCCTGAAATCTGTGTATGCAGACGGCTCGATGTATCCGGTTCTCTGCTGCTCGGGTGCAAAAGATATGGGCGTTCGTCGTCTGATGGACTTCCTCAATGGTATGGCTCCGAGTCCTTCTCAGTTCAGTTATCCAACCGTGGATGGTAAGAAAGTAAGTCCGGACGCTAAGGCTCCGACCAGCCTTTATGTCTTCAAGACTTCTGTGGAACCGCATATCGGTGAGGTGAACTACTTCCGCGTTATGCAGGGTACGGTTCATAACGGCGATGACCTCGAGAATATGGAGCGCGGCTCGAAAGAGCGTATTTCGCAGCTCTACAGCGTAGCCGGTTCGATCCGCGTGCCGGTAGATGAACTGGCAGCAGGCGATATCGGCGCTACCGTAAAACTGAAAGACACCCGTACGGGTAACACCTTGAATGCCAAGGGGTGCGACCTGCAATATGCGCCGATCAGCTATCCGCAGCCGCGTTACCGCCGTGCTATCAAACCCGTTACGGAGAGCGATGCTGAGAAACTGGCCGCCCTCTTGACACGTATGCACGAGGAAGACCCGACATGGGTAGTAGAGCAGAGCAAAGAGTTGAAGCAAATGATCGTTTCCGGTCAGGGTGAGTTCCACCTCCGTACCCTTAAATGGCGTCTGGAGAACAACGATAAGATGCCGATTGAGTTCCTCGAGCCGAAGATCCCGTATCGTGAGACCATCACCAAGGCCGCTCGTGCCGACTATCGTCATAAGAAACAGTCCGGTGGCGCAGGTCAGTTCGGTGAGGTTCACCTGATCGTAGAGCCGTACGAGGAAGGTATGCCGGTTAAGGAGACTTATAAGTTCGGCAATCAGGAGTACAAGATCTCCGTGAAGGATCAGCAAGAGATCAACCTCGAGTGGGGTGGCAAACTGATCATCATCAACTCCATCGTCGGCGGTGCTATCGACGCACGTTTCATCCCGGCTATCGTAAAGGGTATCATGGATCGTATGGAGCAAGGTCCGCTCACCGGTTCTTACGCTCGCGACGTACGCGTCATCATCTATGATGGTAAAATGCACCCGGTTGATTCGAACGAAATCTCCTTCCGTCTGGCAGGTCGTAACGCCTTTGCACAGGCTTTCAAAGAGGCGAACCCGAAGGTGCTCGAGCCGGTTTATGACCTCGAGGTATTTGTTCCGTCGGAGATCATGGGTGATGTCATGAGTGACATCAACGGCCGCCGTGGTATGGTAATGGGAATGGAGACCGAGAAGAGTTTCACCCGCCTCAAAGCACAAGTGCCTTTGAAAGAGTTGGCTTCGTACTCGACGACTTTGTCGTCGTTGACAGGTGGCCGCGCGACCTTCACGATGGCCTTCAACTCGTATCAACTTGTTCCGGCTGATGTACAGGAGAAACTGCTTGCTGCTTATGCTGCTACGCAGACCGACGAAGATTAATGAACCTATTTATTCATTATTTATATGAAACCTACACACATTGAACATTTGGGCATTGCGGTCACCTCTATTGAGGAGGCCGCGCCCTTTTTTGAGTTCCTCACAGGCAATAAATGCTATAGCATTGAGGAAGTAGCTGACCAGAAAGTACGCACCGCCTTCTTTAAGGTAGGTGAAGTGAAGATCGAACTCCTTGAGCCGACCAGCGAGGAATCGACCATTGCTAAGTTTATCGAGAAGAATGGTGGTCGCGGTGGTGTACACCACGTAGCCTTCAACGTAGAGAACGTAGCAGAGGCGCTCGCAGAATGCGAGGCAGCAGGTATCCAACTCATCGACAAAGCGCCGCGCAAAGGAGCTGAGAATCTGATGATTGCTTTCCTGCACCCGAAATCCACCAAGGGTGTATTAACCGAGTTGTGTCAACAGCCGAAATAAGTACATTATGGATCAAGCAAAATTAGACAAGCTGATTGACAACCGCGCGAAAGCACAAGCCGGAGGCGGTGAAGCAGCTGTAGAGAAACATCATGCCAAAGGCAGTTATACCGCTCGCGAGCGTATCAATATGCTGCTGGACGAAGGTTCGTTTGAGGAAGTGAACATGTTCCTCACGCACCGTTGCCATGATTTCGGCATGGAGAAGAAAGTCTTCCTGGGTGATGGCGTTGCTGTTGGTTCAGGTACAATTGACGGCCGTCTGGTCTTTGTCTTTGCGCAGGATGCTACCGTGATCGGTGGATCGTTGAGCGAGACGATGGCGCTGAAGATATGCAATGTCATGGACCAGGCTATGAAACTCGGTGCGCCGATCATTGGTCTGAACGACTCGGGTGGGGCACGTATTCAAGAAGGAGCGTGCGCGCTCGCGGGATACGCAGAGATCTTCGAGCGTAACATCCTCGCTTCCGGTGTAGTACCGCAGATATCCGTTATCTTCGGTCCTTGCGCCGGTGGAGCTGTGTACAGCCCGGCTTTGACCGACTTCATCATGATGACCGAGCAGAACAGTTATATGTTCATCACGGGCCCGAAAGTAGTGAAGTCTGTAACAGGTGAAGATGTCACGGTAGAGCAACTCGGCGGCGCCAAGATTCATGCGTCGAAATCCGGTGTAACCCATTTTGTGGCGGCTACGGAAGAAGAGGCGATTGCTGAAGTACGTCGTCTCGTTTCCTTCATCCCGCAGAATAACATGGAAGAGGCGCCGCTCTTTGAGTGCACCGACGATATCACCCGCGTGGACGACAAACTGAACGATATCGTTCCGGATGACCCGAACAAACCCTACGACATGCACGAAATCATCAACACGATCGTGGATAACGGGGATTTCATGGAGGTACATAAGGACTATGCCAAGAATGTCATCTGCGGTTTCGCGCGCTTCAACGGTCGCTCGACGGGTATCATCGCTAACCAACCTTCTTGGCTGGCAGGTGTGCTGGACTGCGATGCCAGCCGTAAGGCTGCGCGCTTCGTGCGTTTCTGCGATGCGTTCAATATCCAGATTCTTACACTCGTCGATGTTCCGGGCTTCCTGTGTGGAACCGGACAAGAGTACGCAGGTATCATTGACCACGGTGCAAAGCTCATGTTTGCTTACGGCGAAGCCACTGTGCCGAAAGTTACAATCACCGTTCGCAAATCCTATGGCGGCAGCCATATCGTGATGAGTTGCAAGCAGTTACGCGGCGATATGTGCTATGCTTGGCCGAACGCGGAGATCGCGGTAATGGGTGCGAGTGGAGCAGTAGGTGTACTCCAAGCCAAGGCTATCAAGGCCATCGAAGATCCCGCAGAGAAGAAAGCTTTCATCGCGGAGAAAGAGGCGGAGTACAAAGACCTGTTCGCGAGTCCCTATCAGGCTGCTAACCGCGGATATATCGACGACGTGATTGAACCGCGCTACACCCGTAGCCGTATCATCCGCGCCTTCGAGATGTTGCAGACCAAGCGTCTGACGAATCCGCTGAAGAAACACTCTAATATCCCCTTGTAATTATGTTACTCGCAATTACATCCGATACATGGATTATTACCGGATTGGGATTCGGTATCGTGTTGCTGTTGCTTTTCTTCCTGGTGTATGTCCTCCGATTATTCGGATTCATCATGCAGAAAGCAACCGCGCCGCGTGAACCGAAAGGTCCAAAAGAGGAGAAGCCCGCTGAGGAAAAAAAAACGCCTAGCGTAAAAGCCTGTGCGTCAAATCCCTCAGAGGAAGAGAAGGCGGCTATAGCCATGGCTATCGCGCAAGCAGGCGACGAGGATATAGCAGCGATTGCATATGCGCTCTATCTCGCGCAGAAGAACAGGAAACATGACATTCCTACGGCCATGATCTCCTTGCGTAAGCATGAGACTGCATGGAATGAGAAAAGTATTGGTATGAACAATGTGGGCTTTTGACCACATTAATCGTGCCCCGTATGGGGCTAAGAATAATCAAGGTTTTTAATATGAAAGAATTCACATTTAAGATCAACGGCGCGGAATACAAGTGCGCTGTAGAAGAAATCGAAGCCGGAAAGACGAATGTAACCGTCAACGGCAAAGTATATACGGTAGAGACCGAAGCTCCGAAAGTAGAGGCTCCTGCGCCTAAGGTTGCTCCCGCACCCGCACCGAAGCCCGCAGCGCCGAAGGCTGAAGCGCCTAAAGCAGAGGCTCCGAAACCCGCTGCTCCTGCTGCAGGAGGACTCCAAGTGAAGAGTCCGCTGCCCGGTAGCGTCATCAAAGTGCTGGTAAGTGAAGGCCAGGCAGTGAAGAAAGGGGACACCCTTCTGACACTGGAGTCCATGAAGATGGAGAACGCTATTATGGCAGAGCAGGATGGTACGGTAAAGCAAATCGCCGTAACTCCGGGTCAAAACGTGATGCAGGATGATTTACTGATTGTGCTTGGTTAAATCACAAATCACCAATTACAAATCACAAATAAAAATTCAAAATGAACATTTTGGAATTTTTTTCAGGCATGGGTTTCATGCAAATGAGCTGGCAGCAAGGTATCATGTTGCTGATCAGTTTCTTCCTGCTGTACCTGGCCATTCATAAGAAATACGAGCCGCTGTTGCTGCTTCCGATAGCCTTTGGTATGTTGCTCACCAACTTACCGGGGGCAGGGATGTTCCATAGCGAGTTGTGGTCAGCTTTCCTCGATCCGGAGAGTCCCGCCTACCATTCCTATGGCGCGATCCTCAAAGAAGGAGGCCTGCTCGACGTGCTCTATATAGGTGTCAAAGCCGGCGTGTACCCCTGTCTGATTTTCATCGGCGTGGGTGCCATGACCGATTTCGGACCGCTGATTGCCAACCCGAAGTCTCTGTTGCTCGGCGCGGCTGCTCAGATAGGTATCTTCGTGACCTTCCTGTGTGCCAATGCGATGGGCTTTACCCCTGCCGAAGCCGGTTCCATCGGAATTATCGGCGGAGCGGACGGTCCTACCTCTATCTTCTTGACATCCAAACTGGCCCCGCATCTCTTGGGCCCAATCGCTATCGCAGCCTATAGTTACATGGCGCTCGTGCCGGTGATCCAACCGCCTATCATGCGCGCGCTCACGACTAAGAAGGAACGCGCGATCAAGATGGGTCAGTTACGACCGGTTTCCAAGACCGAGAAGATCGTCTTTCCGATCATCATTACCGCGGTCGTAGCACTCATCCTTCCGGACGCAGCGCCGCTGATCGGCTGTTTGATGCTCGGAAACCTGATGAAAGAGTGTGGAGTAGTGGATCGTCTGTCGAAAACCGCGCAGAACGAACTGATGAATATCGTCGTCATCTTCTTAGGCCTCTCCGTAGGAGCAACCGCCACGGCCGGCAGTTTCCTGAACTGGCAGACGCTGATGATTCTCTCGATGGGTATCGTGGCCTTTGGTCTCGGTAGCGCAGGAGGTGTGCTGCTGGCTAAGTTCATGAACCTCTTCCTCAAGGAGAAGATCAACCCGCTGATCGGTTCGGCTGGCGTATCGGCTGTGCCGATGGCCGCGCGTGTGTCGCAAACAGTAGGACAAGAAGAGAACCCGTCGAACTTCCTGCTCATGCATGCCATGGGCCCGAACGTAGCCGGTGTGATCGGTTCTGCAGTCGCAGCAGGTGTCTTGTTAACCATGCTTGGCTAATAGCCCATGAGTAATCGACAAATTGGAACAATAGTACTGGTGATCGCCATGTTAATCGTGGTGATCTCCGTACTGTTTACCAACAACCTCGCGCATAAACTGCAAGTCGAGGAGCAGAAGAACATGGCGATTTGGGCCGACGCAACCCAGCAACTGATCGGAGCGGAAGACGATGCCGACATCGATTTCTTCATGTCTATCATCGAGAAGAACACAACTATTCCTGTCTTTATCTGTGATAAAGAGGGAAATATCCTCTCCAGCCGAAATGTCTCTCCAAAGAGCAAAATAGGCAAGCACGGACCTATCGAATTGAAGATTGACGAGCAAACGACCCAGTATATCTATTGGGATGATAGCCGTCTGCTAACAAGCCTGCGCATCGTACCTTATGCCCAATTCGCACTGATTTTTATCTTTATTGCGATAGCGGTTGTAGTGATGCTGACCGGTCAACGCAGCGAGCAAAACCGACTCTGGGTGGGGCTCTCCAAAGAGACTGCGCATCAGTTAGGAACGCCGATTTCCTCGCTCAATGCATGGCAGCAACTCCTCGCCGACAAGTATCCGGCCGACGAGTTTGTGCCGCAGATGAAGCGCGATATCGAGCGTCTGCAGATGATTGCCGACCGTTTCCAGAAGATCGGTAGTGAACCTGACTTGCAGGAGTGCAACCTCATTCCGGTAGTTAAAGAGGCGGTAGCCTATATGCGTGCGCGCGTTAGCAACCGTATCACGATTGACGACAGTTGTCTGGATGGCGTAGAGCGTATCGTAGCGCTGAACGCGCCGCTCATGCAGTGGGTGATAGAGAACCTGCTCAAGAATGCCGTAGATGCAATTTCCGGCAAGGGCACGATCAGTTTTAACATTCATGAGAACGAGCACGAAGTAATACTCGATATCTCTGATACAGGAAAAGGCATCGACAACGCGGCGCAAAGACGTATCTTTGAACCCGGTTTTACATCGAAAGACAGAGGGTGGGGCTTAGGACTTCCACTCGCCAAACGTATCGTCGAGCAATACCATGGAGGCAAACTGTTGCTTAAGCAGAGCCAGATTGGTGTTGGTACGACCTTCCGGATCGTTCTTAAAAAGCCCGAACACCGTTGAACCGCTTCCTGACATTGAAGCATAATAAGCACCTGCGTCCAGTAGGTGCTTTTTTATGTCCGCTATAATCGGATGATGCGGAAAGACCGTCGCCTCGAAATCATTCGTTTTGCGGTCAAAGGGCAGGGGATTCGGCTTGATGCCGCTATACGCTTCTTTGGTAGAGACGCCTTCATCCGGCTTGATCAGCACGATACGCGTACCCTTCAAGTCTAAGTCAATAGGTGTAAGAATATCTCCTATGCCTTCGGCATAACAGGGCGTGTTATAGATAAAGAACGGACAATCTGCCCCTAAAGGCCGAACTTCTTCCGCCAATTGCGCTTTGCTGAGCCCCAAACCGAAGAGCTCGTTAAGAGCCAAGGCCATGTGTGCAGCGTCGCTGCTACCGCCTCCGAGACCTGCGCCAAAGGGAATATTCTTCTTAAAACGGATAGAAATAGATCCGATTTGCGGGTATTTGGCAGCCATAGTGCAGTAGCACTTGACAATCAAGTTATCTTCCGCCGGGCAATCCACTTTGATTCCTTCTTGTTCAAACATCAATCCATCATTGAGCGGCGTAGCCGCGCTCATTTCATCATTCTTAATGACCTCGAGCTCATCATGCAGACCATATATGGGCACAAAGATCGTCTCCAGGTCATGGTAGCCGTCTGGGCGTTTGCGCACAATGCGCAGGCCGATATTTATCTTACAATTCGGATAGAGTAGCATATCGAGTGCAAAGGTACTACAATTATTTGAAATACACAAGAAAAAACGACCCGAAGGTCGTATTTTTTAGTGATGCACTCTGGAATATGTTCCTGTTTGTAAGCAACTGGAATAATTTTCCGGAGGAAGGGGAGTGGAGGAGTCCACAAACAAACGCACGATAAAGTTTTGCGTTCGATGGTAAAAATCAGAGAATTTTTTCATAATAGCTTAGGTTTAATGGACAATAGTAACTGAATTACATCGTTTCAATTTCGAATGCAAAAGTAATACATTTTTGTGAATTATGCAAGAAAATATTCAGAAATTTATGCAGAATAAACGTGAATATA
>JAEEGL017039225.1_pt1 | contig 19602 bp, 12 predicted proteins | sample 9134231 | NCBI WGS metagenome assembly JAEEGL01 (sample SAMN16246548, study PRJNA631951) | gut metagenome | biome: gut microbiome; feature: rumen; material: fiber-attached | host: Bos | place: Iran: Karaj | collected 2018-10 | reverse complement strand
CCGCCTGAAGGCGCTACGGGCGGAGCCGTTCCTTACGTCAGCGACGCAAGACTTGACACCGTTTTCTCGGATTACCCGCAGATCGTCGACTTTTCGGGTCACACCCACTGGCCGGTCACGAGCCCCTACGCGGTCTGGCAGGATAAATACACTGCCGTTTCAGCCGGTTCGCTCGCTTACCTGATGCTTCCTGTCATCAACCACCCGGTGTACGGCGTTACGGGCCTTTTCGACGAACCCGAATACAGGGACTACCCGGGCGTCACCGCGAGCGACGCGCGCGGCCACTGGCGGAAATACATCAGTACCGGAATGCGCACCGGAAACATGTTCTATATAGTTGAGGTCGACGCGCGCGGGAACATACGGCTCGTAAGATACGACGCGGTTACGGGAGCGACGTGGGGAAGAGCCGTCGTTATCGAATCGTGCGGAGACCCGGAGGCGTTTTCGGAGACTGCCTCGAGAAAGGAAAGGGCGGCGGCGCCTGTTTTCGGGCAGGGTTCTTCGGTAGGCGTATCAAATCTTTCGGCGACGCATTTCGGGGTGGAGTTCCCGCAGGCAACGTGTGAGACAGACCCGGTTCAAAATTACAGAATTTGCCTACTTTCAGGGGACGACGTCATTCAGACGACGTACCTTCTGTCTGACGATTTTCTCGGCAGCGGGATGCCGGAGAGCCTGACCGCGGAGTTTTCCGGACTCAGACCCGGCGCGGAGTACACGATCCAGGTTTACGCCGTGAGCTACTGGGGGCTTGAGAGCGCGCCTCTCGAGATAAAGGTGACGACGGCCGGCATTACGGACGGCGTTTACGACGCGGACATCCTTAAGACGGAATTTACGGCCGACGGGTCGGCGAAAAACCTCGCGAACGGAAGAAACCTTGCGTCTGTCGGAGGAACTTCCGTCGTTTACGACGAGTCGCTCGGCAGATTTGTGAGCGTCCACAACGGGCGTTCGTGCTGGCGCTTTGACGGTATCGCGGACCGTTACGGCTCGATGGCGGGTTCGTTTTCAGTCGAGGTCGTGTTTAAGGTCGACAGCCTGCCCAAAGGGGATGTGGCGGTCGCGTGCGGAATGCAGTTCGGCGGAACGGGATTCCTGCTGAGTCCGTCCGGCGTCGTATCGTTCTTCTGCTCTGTAAACGGCGGCTACGCACAGCCCGCGGCGGAAATTCCCGTCGGCGAATACGTTCACGTAACCGGCACTTTCGACGGAACCTGCTCGAGGCTTTATATCAACGGCACGCTTGCCGCGTCCGTGGAGAGGGAGGGGCAGTTCACGCCGCCGGGAAGCGGCTCGAGGTTCTTCTGCATAGGCGCAGACGCCGACGCTAACAACGCGGTGAACAGGTTCTTTACCGGCAGGATCGCGGCGGTGAATATCTACTCGGAGGCGCTGACGCCGGAGATGGTCGGGAAGCTTAGCGCGAATATCAGACACGGGTGAGAGAACCTGGTGTGAAGAACTGCGTCGAAAAAGTGACGCATTCAAATCATTCTATATATATCGCAAAGCGGTGTCGGGGATCAACGTTCCCGGGGTCGCTTTTTATTATTTCAGAAGGCTGTTTAATTGTCAAAAATGACATTTTGTAGCTTTTTTCTCCGTCTTATTCTATGATACAATAATTGCGGAGGGACTGAGATGAGTACGGGCGTTGGCGATAGAATTAAAGAGTTGAGAACAAAAGCAAACCTGACGCAGAACGAACTGGCAGAGAAATTGTACGTATCGAGAAAACTTGTCTGCAGCTGGGAACTCGGTCGCAGAAATCCGAGCCTTGATAATTTGAGACGTATGGCCGAATTGTTTGACGTCGACGTTTATGAACTTGTCTGTATGGATTCTTCCGTGGCTGACGAAATTGGAGTATGCATTCCCCCGGGAATGGATTCAGGCGAGGCTGTACGTCTCGTCAACGATTTTCTCCGGACGCTTGACGACGAGGACTGCGCCCTCTTCGTAATGAGATATTTCAATTTCAGGCCAACGAAAGAAATCTCCGGCGTGCTTGGGAAGCGTGACGGAACCGTCAGGAACAAACTTGTAAAAATTCGACAAAAGCTATGCGTGTTTCTTAAGGAGAAAAATGAAAATGGACAAACTGGACTTATATAAAGTAATAGCCGGCATTGACGACGAGACCGTTGACCGTGCTATTGAAACCGAAGAAAAATTAAAGAGAAGGAAGTCAATCCTAAAAAAAAGAATAATAACTGTGTCTGTTCTTGCGGCAACTTTTCTTATCATAGCCGGGGCGGTTGCGGCTATATTCCTAAACGCCGGAAACAGACCGGATAATCAGATTGTTGAAGGCTCTCAGGGACAGGGTGGCAACACGGAAGTGCTGGTAAACGGTGACCCGACGCCCGCTCCTGATCCGACGGTTGCCCCGGATTCAAACGTAAAATACGATATCTATATCACTGACCTTACCGATTCATCGTCTCTCGCCGGAGTTCAGGTGGACTACTATCAACTTCACTCAACATCGGCAAAAGAAAACTATTCATTGGGCGAAAAGACTTTTACTTTTGGATCTCTGACTTTTGACGGAATCCCTCTTGAAGGAGTCTTTGGATACGCAATGAGGCGCGAATACAACACATATGACGAGTATGAGTATCTGGACAAGGAAACCGGAGCCTTTTTCGACGTTGATAAAGAAGGTTCGCTGGGCTTTTATTTGCATTCTGATGACGGAAGCTGGGAAAAAATAACTTCAGACCATCTGGATGACGAAAGAACGGCAGCTATCGCCAGGGAATTCGCCGGATCGTTTAGAAATATTTCCGGATATGAGATTTCCGCAATCCGGGAGAGTTCTTCAAAAATCAAAACAGTCTATTTCCAAAAAACGGTGAACGGAATTCTCACAACAGACAGGTTTCAGGTCGACGTCTCATATGATTCCGTTGTTCTTGGATATTCCTCGTTTATGACGGATAAGATTTCCGCGGACATTAAAACCGATGATATCAGTATTGAGAGTATAGATAAAGCGGTGTCCGATTATCTGAAAGACATTATTGAGGAGAATAACATCACTGAGATCCAAAAGACAAAAACACTACTGAGCCTACTGGAAGACGGGAAGAGAATCATCATAGAACAGTACGACATGAAAGTCGGAAGCGGTGACGGACACTCTGAGTGTATAGAGATAATGATCGTCATTGATTAAAGATTTATTGCGAATAGCGAAGTGCGGTGAATTGTACCATACAGGTTCAAGTAAGCAACAGCACACGTTCGGACAACCTCGGGATTTACTACATGTCCCGGGGTTGTTTTGCTCACTTTGAGCAGTTTTAATGCGCGTGTGCGTGCGGGCGATTCGGCTTTACAAAACCGCGGAAACGTGGTATACTGTACGCGTGCGCAAAAAATGACGTGAAAAAAGGAGACATTCCGGTCCTTCACAAGAACGGACAGAGCGCACGGTTACAGGTTTCAACAGTTATTCTGTGGAAGCGCCGATTCAAAAGCCTTTTGCGTTCGCGCCTCTTAAACTGAACAGTGCTTCCATTATACTATCAGACAGGAGTTGGTAATATGCTGAACAAATCCGATTACGACGTTTACAAGGAGAAAATGGACAAGACCGTGAGTCTGCTCGCGGAGAACCTTTCCGAAATCAGAGCCGGCAGAGCGAATCCCGCCGTCCTCAACAAGATTACCGTCAACTATTACGGAACGCCCACCCCGATCAACCAGGTCGGAAATATCACGGTTCCCGAGGCGAGAATGCTCGTCTTCACGCCGTGGGACGCCAAGATACTGAAGGACGTTGAGAAGGAGATTCAGAAATCCGACATCGGCATCAACCCGAACAACGACGGAAAGTGCATCAAGCTCGTATTCCCGCCGCTCACCGAGGAGAGACGTCTCGACCTCGGCAAGCAGGTCAAAAAGTACGGAGAAGAGGCAAAGGTCGCCGTCCGCTCCATCAGGAGAGACGCTGTCGAGTTCTTCAAGAACCAGAAAAAGAAGAGCGTCATCACCGAGGACGACCAGAAGCAGTCCGAGAAAGACATCCAGAAATTTACCGATGAGCACATCGAGGAGATCGACAAGGTCGTCGCCCGCAAGGAAAAGGAACTCATGGAGTTCTGATGCCTTTTTCCGGGTTTATCCGGATATTCGGGAAAAAGAGGCGGGGCGCCGCGATGATGACGCGCCCCGCCGCAAATATTTATGCATGCCGAGTTGCAGACCGGATATCCAGTCTGCGTTTTTTTTGAAGAACGGAGGCCCGTTTTATGGCACGCAAAAAGAAAAATTCGATGCCTGAGGCGGAGGTTGAGGACCTGTCGCGAGGCGTCAGATCGCTGGCTATCATTCCCGACGGAAACAGGCGGTGGGCGCGCAAAAGAGGCCTTCCCGCGATCGCCGGACACAGCCGCGGCGCGAGGGTGCTCAAGGATATCTCGAGAATGTGCTGCGACAGGGGCATCAGGTTCCTGACGTTTTACGCGTTTTCCACCGAGAACTGGAAACGGAGCGAGCAGGAGGTCGGCGCGCTTATGGGACTTTTGAAGTCGCTTCTCGACGACTACGAGAGGGAGCTCGGCGGCGACAAGGGCAGAATCGCGATCCGCGTGATGGGCGACAGAAGCGGCCTTTCCAAAGAGCTTAACGAAGGCATCGAGCGGGTCGAGAAGGCCACCGCAGGCGACAAGGCGCTGACTGTCATTCTCGCAATCAACTACGGTTCGCGGGACGAGATAACGAAGGCCGTGCGTTCCGTTGCGGAGGACGCGGCTTCAGGCAGGATATCGCCTGAAGACGTCACGCAGGAGCTGATCTCGTCGAGACTTTACACCGCGGGCGTTCCCGACCCGGACCTTCTTATCAGGACGAGCGGCGAGGAGCGCATCAGCAACTACATGCTGTGGCAGATCGCCTACAGCGAGCTTTATTTTGCGGACTGCCTCTGGCCGGATTTCGACGAAAAGGAGCTTGACAAGGCGCTCGACGCTTACGCCGGCAGAAAAAGGCGTTTCGGCGGCTGAAAATATCGCAAAACTTGATGCCAAACCGTGAAAATAAAGAGCGGAGGCACGGGTTTAGTATCGTTTTAAAGCTATTTTAATGATTGTATGAGATAATATCACGCCGGAAGCGCGGCGTCTTGGCGCGCGGGGCGGATGGAGTTCTTATGGTTAAGAGAATTATTACGGGAATTATCGCCGGCGGAATAGCTTTTGCGGCTATCTGGTTCGGCGGAATATGGTTCGGGCTCGCGCTCGGATTCATTGTCACCGTCGGACTTTTCGAGTTCATCAGGGCCTTGAAAACCGCGGGGCACAGGCCGATGATCACACCCGCGGTGCTGCTCTGGCTGACGTATCCGCTGATGCTTTTTTCGACCGAAAAGATTCCGGGCACGATAAAGCTGGCGCCGACCGGAGATTTCAACTGGTTTACGCTGCTGGTGCTTCTCGCTGTCATGGCGGTGATGGCGATCTTCGTATTCGGGAACAAGCGTTTCAAACTCGACGACGGCGCTTTTCCGCTGCTCGGGGGTCTTTACGTTCCGTTTTTGCTGACGTTCGCGTACTGCCTCAGAGAGATGGAGCACGGCGGCCATTACGTGATGATTGCGCTTGTCGGTGCGGTCAGCGCTGATACGGCGGCTTTTGCGATCGGCTCGCTTATGGGCAAGCACAAGCTCTGCCCGGAGATCAGCCCGAACAAGACCATCGAAGGATTTGTCGCGGGGTTCCTGGGGAGCGTCGCGGGACTTTGCTTCTACGGCGGCATGCTGCCCCTTATGAACATTCACATCGGGATCCCGTTCTGGTTCTACCCGGTCATGGGAATCGTACTCGGAGCCGTCTCGCAGCTCGGCGATCTTTTCGCGTCGGCTGTCAAGCGCTACTGCGGGATCAAGGATTTCGGGAAGATCCTCCCGGGACACGGCGGAGTGCTCGACAGGGTGGACTCTTACATTCCCGCGCTCGTGGTGACTTACGTACTCATTTCGGCGTTTTTCGCCTGATATTTTAACGTTTTCCGGGAATCCGGAACGCTGCCCTTAGAAGCCCGGCACACGGCGCTTTACGCACACCTGGAATTACGGGTATTTACGGCGGTTTTGAAGGTTTTCCGGAACGCTTTAATCGCGCGCGCACGTAAACGCACGTAAAACGCAAGCTTAACGCGTAGTTTTCATCGTGCAACGTTTGCGGCGGTTTTGAGGAGAGATATGAAAAAAGTCGGAATCATCGGGTCGACGGGGTCGATCGGAAAACAGGCGCTTCAGGTGATACGTGAGCTGAACGGCGAAGAACCGGAAAGCTTTTCCGTGTCGGTGCTGGCGTGCGGCGGGAACGTCGGACTGCTCGCGAGGCAGGCGGCGGAGTTTCTGCCGGAGGCGGTTTCGGTCGGCGACAAAAACGGCGCGGAGCGGTTCCGCGAGCTGATCGGAGAGCTGAGACCGGGATACAAGCCCGAGGTTTTCTACGGCGCGCAGGGCCTCAAAAAAGCCGCCGCCTTCGATCAGGACATCCTGCTCAACTCGGTCGTCGGAATGGTCGGAATCGAGCCGACTCTCGCGGCAGTCAAAAAAGGCACCGACATAGCACTCGCGAACAAGGAGACGCTTGTAGCGGCAGGCGATATCGTGATGAGAGAGGCGAAAAAGAGCGGCTCGCGGATACTTCCTGTCGACAGCGAGCACTCGGCTGTATTCCAGTGCCTCGAGGGGCTGAGAAGCGAGGACGTGGAGAGCATTATCCTGACGTGTTCGGGAGGACCGTTCAGAACGTACTCAAAGGAACGGCTTGAGGAAGTCACGCTCGAACAGGCGCTCAACCACCCGACGTGGAAAATGGGCGGCAAGATCACCGTCGACTGCGCGACGCTCATGAACAAGGGACTTGAGGTCATCGAGGCGTCGAGACTTTTCGGACTTCCGGTCGACAGAGTCGAGGTCGCCGTCCACCCGCAGAGCATAATCCACTCCATGGTGAGGACGAGAGACGGCGCGGTTTTCGCCCAGATGGGTGTGCCGTCGATGAAGCTTCCGATAAGATACGCGTTCGCGCATCCGGTGAGACACGCCGCGGGGGCCGAGAGACTCGATCTTTTCGCGAACTCTCCGCTCACTTTCGAAAAGCCGGACACGGACAGGTTCCCGTGCCTCGCGCTCGCGTATGAGGCAGGAAGAACCGGCGGAACGATGCCCGCTTGCATGAACGCCGCGAACGAAAAAGCCGTCAGCCTGTTCTTTAAAGGCGCCGTCAGGTTCGCCGACATCCCGCTGATCGTGGAGAGGGCGATGGAGGCCCACGTCACGGTGAGGAACCCCGGAATCAGGGATATCCTCGCGACCGGAAAAGAGACGTACAGGACCGCCGGGGAGGACCTTTTGAGGCGGTAACACGCATCGATTATTTGAATGAAGCGGCGCCCGCTTAAACCTTCAAAAAAAGCGGGGCGGGCGCCGCGATATTAAACAGCGGCAGTGCCTTTAAGAGGCGTGTCAAAGACATGCCGGACGGCCTGCTTGAAGAGGCCGGGGCACCGCTGCGGGGAGAATTTATGAACGTATTTTTAGGCATTCTCATAATGCTTCTGATTCTTAGCATACTCACCGTTATTCACGAGTGGGGGCATTTTATAGCAGCGCGCATTTTCAAGGTCAAGGTCGAGGAATTTTCGATTTTCATGGGGCCGAAGCTTTTCGCGCGCAGGTCGAAAAAGACGGGTACGCAGTTTACGCTGCGCCTGCTTCCGATAGGCGGCTACTGCGCGTTCGCGGACGACAACGGCGACACTGAGTCAAAGGACTCGCTTTACACGCAGAAGTGGTACAAGCGCGCCGTGATTTACGCAGCCGGCGTCATCATGAATATCATTCTCGCGTGGGTCATATGCATCGCGATCGTCGGCAGCGGCAACTTCTTCACGAACACTGTCCGTGAGATCAAACCCGACTCCACCGCCGCGTTCGTCGGCCTTGAGACAGGCGACAAGATCGTAAAGGCGGGCGGCCTTCGCGTCGTCACCGGCACTGATTTTTCGCTGGCTACCTACGCGATAAAGGACTTAAACCCTGCCGACGACGTGATGGATTCGGCCTACACGCTTTATTATAAGAAGCTTTCGGACGGCCGCACGGTCAGATACGACATCAAAAAGAACATTCAGTACAAGGAAGTCGAGAACGAAAAGGGCGAAAAGTCGTACACCTACGACACCTATTCCTACAATATCACGGTCACGGACGGCGACAAAACCACCGTGTACGACTGGTTCGTGAAGGTCAACTCGATCAGCGAGGCGGGCGACTCGGCCAACTGCACCGTCACGAAGACGGTCGACGGCGAGCGGCTATCCGAGGAGACGTACGACATGTCCGCTGAGGCTTTCTGCACGCTCGGGAACAACGACCTCATGCCTGTCAACTCGAAGAACGTTTTCGCGGTTATCGGAAGCGGCTTCAACGAGATGGTCTCGATGGTCAAGTCGGTTTACGTTTCGATCTGGTGGCTCATTACCGGCAAGGTCGGATTCGACACGCTGGCAGGACCGGTCGGTCTCACGAAGGTCGTTTCCGACGTCGTGGGCGCGAAGGCAAAAACCGGGCTCAAGTTCATTACGTTGCTCAACCTGACGGCGCTCATCAGTGCGAACCTGGGCGTCATCAACGCGCTTCCGTTCCCGGGACTCGACGGCTTCCACCTGCTGCTCATCGTTATTGAACTTCTGAGGGGCGGCAAAAAAGTTTCGCCGAAAGTCCAGAATATCATTTCATACGTCGGTCTTGCGCTGCTGATCATTCTGGCGATCGCCGTCGCGGCGATGGATATTTTCAAGATCGTCGGGTAGCGTTTGAGATTCGATTTAAATCGCAAAAATGGAACGGAGAGTGTTTCATGTTTAAAAGAGAACAGACCAGACAGGTCGCCGTCGGCGGAGTTAAAATCGGCGGCGGAGCGCCCGTGACGGTACAGTCGATGACAAACACCGACACAAGGGACGCGAAAGCGACCGTCGAACAGATAAAAAGGCTTCAGGAGGCGGGGTGCGAGATCGTCAGGGTCGCGGTTCCCGATATGGAGGCGGCGCGGGCGATCGCTTCCATCAGGCCGCAAATCTCGATTCCGCTTGTCGCAGACATTCATTTTGACTACAAGCTCGCGCTCGAATCGATCGATTCCGGCGCCGACAAGATCCGCATCAACCCCGGGAACATCGGCTCGTACGAAAAGACCGCGGCGGTGACGGAAAAGTGCGCCAGGTTCGGAATTCCAATCAGAATCGGCGTGAACGGCGGCTCGCTCGAGAAGAAGCTTCTCGAAAAGTACGGAGGGGCGACGGCGGAGGCGCTCGCGGAGAGCGCGGAGGGCCACGTCAGGATACTCGAGTCGCTCGGATTTTACGATACGGTCGTCTCAATGAAGGCGTCGGACGTTATGACGACTCTCGGCGCGTACAGAATTTTCGCGGAGAAGTTCGACTATCCGCTCCACGTGGGCATCACGGAGGCGGGAACGGTCTGGGGCGGCACGGTAAAATCCTGCGTTGGCCTCGGCGCGGTTCTGGCGGCGGGTATCGGCGACACGGTCAGGGTCTCGCTTACGGGCGACCCGCTCGAAGAGGTGAGAGTCGCGAGAAAGGCGCTCCAGTCGCTCGGTTTAGGCGGCAACAGGCACTACGAATTCACTTCCTGCCCGACGTGCGGACGGACGTGCGTCGACCTCATAGGCACCGCGGAGAAGATCGAGAACGGGCTTGACGCGCTTGAGTCACAGGACCTTTTCGAGAGACCTTTCCGTGCGGCGGTTATGGGCTGCGCGGTGAACGGGCCGGGCGAGGCGAGAGAAGCCGACATTGGGCTTGCGGGAGGCGACGGATGCTTCCTGATTTTTGAAAAAGGCGAAATAACGGGAAAAATTCCCGAAGAGGACGCGGCCGCGAGATTCCTTGAGATAGTCAAGGAGCGGTTCGCGAAAAAGATTGACGGAGGAAAAGAAAATGAGTGAGTCTTGCAATCATGACTGCAACAACTGCTCGGCTGCCTGCGACAGCAGACAGGAAGAAGGCGGAAAAAAGAAGGAGTCGTTCCTGGCTCCGCAGAACGCGCTCAGCGACGTGAAACACGTTATAGGCGTCGTCAGCGGCAAGGGCGGCGTAGGCAAATCGCTTGTCACGTCGATGCTCGCCGTAAATATGGCGAGGCGCGGCTACAGCACAGCGATACTCGACGCGGACGTAACGGGACCGTCGATACCGAAGCTTTTCGGCATCAGGGATTCCGCGACTTCAAACAACATGGGCATCTACCCGGTGCTCTCCAAAACGGGCATTGAGATAATGTCGACGAATCTGCTTCTTGAGCACGACACCGATCCCGTCATCTGGAGAGGTCCCATTATCGCGGGCGCCGTCAAGCAGTTCTGGACGGACGTCATCTGGGAGGACGTCGATTTTATGTTCGTGGACATGCCTCCCGGAACGGGCGACGTGCCGCTTACGGTTTTCCAGTCGCTTCCCGTCGAGGGCGTCATCGTTGTGACTTCGCCGCAGGAGCTCGTTTCGATGATCGTCACAAAGGCGGTGAAAATGGCAGCCATGCTGAACATTCCCGTGCTCGGCATCGTCGAAAACATGTCGTATTTCGAGTGCCCTGACTGCGGGAAGCGCCACAGCATTTTCGGCGACAGCAGGATCGAGGAGACGGCGGAGGCGCTTGGAATCGCCAACGTCGCGAAGATTCCGGTCGACCCGAAGCTGGCCGCCGCGTGCGACAAGGGCATGATCGAGCTTTTCGAATCTGACGCGCTTGACGGGCTGACCGCGCTTATCGAGAAACTGGCGGCGGACGACGCCGGAGCGGAAGACTGACTTTAAACACACCGTGATCTTTTAAGGGGGAAGCGGTATGAAATTCACGAAAATGCAGGGCATCGGCAACGACTACATTTACGTCTACACCGAAGAGGAAAAGGTGCCGGAGCCTTCAAAAACCGCCGTCGCGGTCAGTGACAGGCACTTCGGAATCGGTTCGGACGGACTCATCCTCATAGGCAGAAACGGCGCCGGGACGTTCACGATGGACATCTACAACGCCGACGGTTCCCGCGGAAAAATGTGCGGGAACGGCATCCGCTGCGTCGGGAAATACCTCTACGACAGGGGGCTCACCGGAGGTTCTGACGAGGTCGATATCGACACGCAATCGGGCGTAAAGCACCTCAAACTTATTGTCTCAGGCGGGAAGTGCACAGGTGCGTCAGTAAATATGGGCGCACCGGAATTCGAGCCTTCGAAGGTGCCTTACAACCCTTCGTTCGCCGTTAACGGTAAGATCAGGCTCGCGGGCGGCACGGAGCTGTTCGCGGAGATACTCTCAATGGGGAATCCGCACTGCGTTATATTCACCGATCCCGGCGTCGTCGGTTCGCTGGACCTCGAAAAAGTGGGGCCTCTTTTCGAAAACCACCCGGCTTTCCCGGAGCGCGTAAACACAGAGTTTATAGAGGTTACCGGCGAAAACGAACTCAAAATGCGCGTATGGGAGCGCGGCTCGGGCGAGACCCTCGCCTGCGGGACCGGCGCCTGCGCAGCCGCCGTGGCGGCCGTCAGGCGCGGCCTCTGCGCCGCCGGCGCCGTCACGGTCCATCTCGCCGGCGGCGACCTTGAAATATTCTGGGACGGCGGCGACGTAATAATGACGGGACCGGCGGAAACGGTCTGCGAGGGCGAGTACTTCACGGACTGAATCAACAACAGTTCGACCTATTTTTAGGGAAAATATCTTATGTCACATTTCAAACTCGTATCCGAATACAAGCCGACGGGCGACCAGCCTGAAGCGATCGCGGCGCTTGTCGAAGGGCTGAGGCGGGGCGACAGGGCGGAGACGCTGCTAGGCGTTACCGGCTCGGGAAAGACGTTCACGATGGCGAACGTTATTCAGCAACTCGACAGGCCGACGCTCGTTATCGCCCACAACAAAACGCTGGCGGCGCAGCTCTGTTCGGAGTTCCGCGAGTTCTTCCCGGAGAACTGTGTCGAGTTTTTCGTGTCCTACTACGACTACTACCAGCCTGAGGCGTATATCGCGGCGTCGGACACTTATATCGAAAAGGACGCGCAGATCAACGACGAGATAGACCGGCTGAGGCATTCGGCGACGGCGGCGCTTCTTGAGAGGCGGGACGTTATTATCGTCGCCAGCGTTTCGTGCATTTACGGCTTGGGCGACCCGGAGGACTACACCGACCTCATGATCTCCTTAAGGCCCGGCATGAAAAAGGACAGGGACGAGGTCATCGCGCGGCTTGTGGACATGCGCTACGAGCGGAACAACCTGGAGCTTTCCAGAAACCGGTTCCGCGTCAAGGGTGACACGCTGGAGATCATTCCCTCGGACCTCTCTACGCACCTTATCAGGATCGAGTTCTGGGGTGACGAGATTGACAGAATGACGGAAATCGACGCTATTACGGGCGAGGTCATCGGGACAAGGTCCCACGTGGCGATATTCCCGGCCTCCCATTACGCGACGTCGAACGAGAAGCTTCTGAGGGCGACGGATCAGATTCTTGCCGATATGGAGGAGCGCGTTCAGTTTTTCAAGGATGCGGGTAAGCCGGTGGAGGCGTTCAGAATCGAGCAGCGCACCCGCTACGACGTGGAGATGATGCGTGAGACCGGCTTCTGCCAGGGCATCGAGAACTATTCCCGCTACATTAGCGGAAGGGCGCCGGGCGTGCCTCCGTACACGCTGATGGACTACTTCCCGAAGGACTTTCTGCTGATGATCGACGAGTCCCACGCCACCGTGCCGCAGATAAGGGCGATGTTCAACGGCGACAAGGCGAGGAAGACCGCGCTTGTGGACTACGGCTTCAGACTGCCGGCGGCGTTCGACAACAGGCCGCTCAATTTCAGCGAATTCAACGCGAAGATTAACCAGGTCGTTTTCGTGAGCGCCACGCCGGCCGACTACGAGAAGGGCGTTTCGACGGAAATCGTCGAGCAGGTCATAAGGCCCACCGGACTGATCGACCCGAAAATCGAGGTGCGGCCCGTCGAGAACCAGGTCGACGACCTCATTGCGGAGATCCGCGATTGCGCCGCCAAAAACACGCGCGTGCTGGTCACGACACTCACCAAGAAGATGGCGGAGAGTCTTACCGACTACATGGCGCGGATCGGAATTAGAGTGAGATACCTGCACTCCGACGTTCAGACCACGGAGCGCATGGAGATTATAAGAGACCTGAGGCTGGGGGAGTTTGACGTTCTCGTCGGAATCAACCTTTTGCGCGAGGGGCTCGACCTTCCCGAGGTGTCGCTTGTGGCAATTCTCGACGCCGACAAGGAAGGCTTTTTGAGGAGCGAGACTTCGCTCATACAGACGGTCGGAAGGGCTGCCAGAAACGCCGAGGGGCGCGTTATAATGTACGCCGACACCGTTACCGAGTCGATGCGGCACGCGATAGACGAGACAGAGAGAAGGCGCAAGATACAGTCTGAGTACAACGAGGCCCACGGAATCACGCCGCAGACGGTCAAAAAGAACGTCGCGAAGATCATCGAGTCGGCGGAGAGGGACGAAAAGCCGCGCCGGCTTCCGAAGGGTAGCGGCGGCGCGCCGACAGGCAAACGGAGCGACGCGGTCAAGACGCTGGCAGATCTCTACAAGAACGCTTCGAAGCTCGTTCCCGCGATCACAGAGGCAGTTCCTCCCGAAATCGCCGTCGACCTGTTAAGGGAAGCGATGCTCGGGTACGCCGCGGAAATGGAGTTCGAGCTCGCCGCGAAGTCGCGCGACCTCATGAAAGAATTTAAGAAAAAGTGCGGTCTTTAAACCGCATAATAACATGGCTGCAGGACCCTCCTCTGCGGACCGTAAATTATTACCGGAAAGATTCTTATGCAGAACGAAATCGTAATCAAAGGTGCCCGCGAGAACAACCTTAAAAACATAGACGTGAACGTGCCGCGCGACAAGTTCGTGGTGTTCACCGGCGTGAGCGGCAGCGGAAAGAGCTCGCTGGCGTTCGACACCATTTACGCCGAGGGGCAGCGCAGGTACATCGAGTCGCTGTCCTCCTACGCGCGCATGTTTCTCGGCCAGATGGAGAGACCCGACATCGACAGCATCGACGGTCTGTCGCCGGCCATTTCGATCGACCAGAAGACCACCTCGAAGAACCCGCGGTCGACTGTCGGAACAGTGACCGAAATTTACGACTACCTGAGGCTTCTTTACGCCAGAACCGCCGACGCGTACTGCCCGAACTGCGGCAAGCCGGTTACCGCCCAGACCGTCGACCAGATGGTAGACGTCGTAATGAAGTACCCCGAGGGCACGAAAATGATGCTCGCTGCACCTGTCGTGAGAGGCAGGAAGGGCGAGTACAAAGCGCAGCTCGAGGGCTACAGAAAGTCGGGCTTCGCGAGGGCGCTCGTCGACGGAATCACGTACGACCTCTCCGAGGAGATCCCGCTCGACAAAAACAAGAAACACGACATAGACATAATTGTCGACAGAATCGTTGTAAAAAAAGGCGGCGAGAGGCGCGTGACCGACTCGGTTGAGACTGTTACCGAACTCTCGAAGGGCCTTCTCAAGATCATTATCGAAGGCGAGGAGCCGAGACTTCTCAACCGCGACTACACGTGCCCGGACTGCGGCATCAGCGTTCCCCAGGCGGAGCCGAGGCTGTTTTCGTTCAACAACCCGGCCGGCGCGTGCCCCGCGTGCACAGGCATCGGCGTCATTTCCGAGTTCAGCGAGGACCTTGTCGTTCCCGACTGGTCGAAATCGCTGCGCGAAGGCGCTATCAAGCCGATGGGCTTCAGCTGCTCCGACAGCTATTTCGCGGCGAAAATGGAGGGCCTCGGAGAGGAGTACGGCTTTACGCTCAACACGCCTTTCCGCGACATTCCCGAAGAGGCGCGGAAGATCATCATGTACGGCTCGGACGGCTACAAAATTTCGTTCAGGATCGACGGCAACGTGTACAGACACGCGTTCTGGGGCGTAATGCCCACTGTGAAGAACAGGTACGCCGAGACGAAAAGCGAGATGATGAAGACGCACTACGAGTCCTTTATGCGCGCGCGGAAATGCGAAAAGTGCGGCGGCAGAAGGCTCAACAGGGACGCGCTGTCGTTCAAAATAGGCGGGCTGAACATCTCGGAGCTCTGCGACAAGACCGTGAAGAGCGCGCTTGAGTTTTTCGACGGCGTCTCGTTCGAGGGCATGAAAAAGGCGGTCGCGGAGCCTATTTTGAAGGAGATCAGGGCGAGACTGGGCTTTTTGAAGTCCGTGGGTCTCGACTACATAACGCTCTCCAGAACGAGCGCGACGCTTTCGGGAGGCGAGTCGCAGCGAATCAGGCTCGCGACGCAGATCGGTTCCGGACTCGCGGGCGTGATCTACATTCTCGACGAGCCGAGCATCGGCCTTCACCAGCGCGACAACTCGAAACTCATTGCGACGCTCAAAAAGCTTCGCGACCTCGGCAATACCCTTATAGTCGTCGAGCACGACGAGGATACGATGAGGGCGGCGGATTACATTATCGACATCGGGCCGGCTGCAGGTTCGGAAGGCGGCAGGGTCGTTTTCGCGGGCACGCCGGAGGAAATCGTAAAGTGCAAAGATTCTCTTACGGGAAGGTACCTCTCGGGCGAACTTTTCGTGCCGCTTCCGGACAAAAGAAGGGAAGGCAACGGCCATTTTCTGACGGTCCGCGGCGCGCGGGAGAACAACCTCAAAAACATCGACGTGTCGATCCCTCTCGGGACGTTTACGTGCGTGACAGGCGTCAGCGGCAGCGGGAAGAGCTCGCTTGTCAATATGGTCCTGGCAGAGGCGCTTCAGAACGAACTTAACGGCGCCAGAAAGCGCGAGGGGAACTGCGACGCGATAGAGGGTACCGAGTTCCTGAACAAGGCGATCGTTATCGACCAGTCGCCGATAGGCAGGACGCCGCGCTCGAACCCCGCGACGTACACGGGCGTTTTCGACATGATCCGCGATCTCTTCGCGATGACGCAGGAGAGCAAGGCCCGCGGGTACAAGAGCGGACGTTTCAGCTTCAACGTGAAGGGCGGCCGGTGCGAGGCCTGCGGAGGCGATGGTATCGTGAAGATTCCGATGCACTTCCTGCCTGACATCTGCGTGCCCTGCGACGTCTGCAACGGCGCCCGCTACAACAGGGAGACGCTCGCGGTCCACTATAAGGGAAAGTCGATCGCCGACGTTCTCGACATGACGATCGAAGAGGCCGTGACGTTTTTCGCCGACATTCCGAAGATCTACCAGAAGATCAAAACGCTCTACGACGTGGGTCTCGGCTACCTGAAGCTCGGACATCCTTCGACGCTTCTTTCGGGCGGCGAGGCGCAGCGCATCAAGATTGCAACCGAGCTGTCGAGGCGCGCCACCGGGAAGACGGTCTACATTCTCGACGAACCCACGACCGGTCTTCACACCGACGACGTCAAGCGGCTGATCGGAATTCTGCAGCGGCTCACCGAGGGCGGCAACACGGTCATCGTCATCGAGCACAACCTGGACGTGATCAAGAACGCCGACTACATCATCGATCTCGGACCGGAGGGCGGCGACGGCGGCGGAACAGTCGTATGCACAGGAACGCCGGAAGAGGTCGCGGAGTGCGAAAACTCGTACACCGGCATGTTCCTGAAGAAAATTCTGGCGGAAAAGGGCTGAAATATCGCCCTTTGAAATGTCCGGCGCGAATTATTGAAAAAACCTGAAAAACGCTGACTTAAGACAGTTGACAAAACGTCCGGTTTGTGATATGAATATTGCCTGTGTTTTCGGGAACTGCCGGAAACGGCGGTAAAAACCGGATCTCGCGTCAACATTCCCGCCGAAGCGGTATGTTAAATATTATTCACAGTTTGGTCACATTGAGAGACTGATTTATTTACGGAAGGAAGAGAAACTATGGAGAACAACGAACTTTGCGCGATCTGCGGCAAAAGACGCCCCTCCGTATACGTTACGCAGATGAATCCCGACGGCCGTCCCGGCGAGACCAGGAAGGTCTGTCTTTACTGCGCATATAAAATGGGCCTGCCCCAGATAAAAGACTTTATGAACAGGTTCGGCATCACCGAGGACAATCTGGAGAGCGTTTCCGACGATTTTGACGAGATGATGCGCAACATGGAGGAGAACGGCGGTCTGCCGGAGGCACTTTCAGGCGCGAAAGAGGAGCTTGAAGGCGACGGCGACGACGGAGATAACGGCGATAACGGGGCGGACGGAGACGGGGAAGACGGTTCCGGAAGCGAAGACGGCGGCACCCGGGAAGACGGCGGCAACGGCGAAAACGGCAGTGACGACGTCGAAGGCAAGGACGCCGAGAGCAGAAAATCCGCCACGAACACGCCCAACCTCGGCGACATCATGAAGATGATGGGCGGCCTCTTCGGAGGACTCAACGGACTGTTCCCGAACGGCCAGAACAGAGGGCCGCAGGGGCAGGGCGCGCCCGGAACCGGCCGCGCCCAAAACGGGAACGCCGGCCCGCGCGGCTTAAACGAAAACGGCGGCGCCCAGGCCGGCGACAGCCGGACCGACGCCAAAAAAGCTGGCGAAAAGGAATTCTCGCTCAAAAAGTTCAAATTCCTCTCCAACTACGGCATCGACCTCAACGCGAAGGCGCGCGAAGGCAAGATCGACAACATCGTCGGCCGCGACAGAGAGACCGACCGCGTGATCCAGATCCTCAACCGCAGGACCAAAAACAACCCGGCGCTGGTCGGCGAACCCGGCGTCGGAAAGACCGCCATCGCGGAGGGTCTGGCGCTCAGAATCGTCAGAAAGCAGGTTCCCTATAAGCTTCTCGACAAGGTTGTTGTCATGCTCGACCTCACCGCGATAGTCGCGGGCACGCAGTTCCGCGGCCAGTTCGAGAGCAGGATGAAGGGCACCATCGACGAGGTCAAGAAGGCGGGCAACATCATTCTCGTTATCGACGAGGTGCACAACATAATCGGCGCCGGGGAGGCCGAGGGTTCCCTCAACGCCGCCAACATTCTGAAGCCGGCGCTCTCCAGGGGCGAGATCCAGGTCATCGGCACGACCACCTTGAAGGAGTACCGCAAGTACATCGAAAAGGACGGCGCGCTTGAGAGAAGGTTCCAGCCGGTAATGGTCGAGGAGCCGACCGTCGCGGAGACGATCGAGATCCTCAGGGGCATCAGAGACACATACGAGAAGTACCACTTCGTGCACATTTCCGACGAGCTGCTGACCGACTGCGTCAAGCTCTCGGAGCGGTACATTTCCGACAGGTTCCTTCCCGACAAGGCGATCGACGTGCTGGACGAGGCGTGCTCGCGGGCCAATCTGAGAAACAAGGTCCCCGAGGAGATTTCCTCTAAAGAAAGCGAAAAAAAGCGTGTCGAGGCGCAGTTGGCGGAGATCGACGCGAAGATTGACAGCGCGCAGACCAAGCCCGCGGTCGTGAAGAAGGAGGACGGTCAGGAAGAGACTTCCGTCGTCGACGACGCTGAACTCGAACTGTTCAGGCAGCGGGCTGACATCCGCGTGGAGATCGCGAAGATTGATGGCGAGATCGAGGCGCTCAAGGCGGGAATGTACATTGACGTCATTTACGACGACGTGGCGCGCGTTATCGAAACGTGGACGGGAATTCCCGTCAAGATGATTTCGGCGGAAGAGGCGGAGAGGCTGCTCGGGCTCGAGGAGTCGCTCAAGAAGCGCGTTATCGGCCAGGACAGGGCGGTGGGCTGCGTTGCGAGAGCGATCAGAAGGAACCGCTCCGGTTTCAGGAAGCGCTTCAAGCCGTCGTCGTTCATTTTCGCGGGACCCACGGGCGTCGGAAAGACCGAGCTCGTCAAGCAGCTCACAGTGGAGCTTTTCGGCACGGTTGAGTCGATGATCAGGCTCGACATGTCCGAGTACATGGAAAAGCACACCGTCTCCAAGCTGATCGGATCGCCTCCGGGATACGTGGGATACGACGAAGCGGGCCAGTTGACCGAAAAGGTGAGAAGGCACCCGTACTCCGTGATACTTTTCGACGAGATCGAGAAGGCGCACCCGGACGTGTTCAACATGCTTCTCCAGATTCTCGACGACGGCAGGCTCACCGACAGCCAGGGCCGGGTCGTGAACTTCGAGAACACTGTCATAATTCTGACGACCAACGCGTACGGAAAGAAGAACGGCATCACGCTCGGCTTCGGTTCGGGAACGCAGGAAGGCGACGCCCAGGCGGCTGCGGAGGCGGCTCTCAAGAAGATCTTCAGACCGGAGTTCCTCAACAGAATCGACGAGATCGTCATTTTCGACTCGCTCTCGAACGAATCGCTCCGCAAGATCGTCGACCTCATGCTTGAAGAGGTGGCGGCCCAGTGCCGCGACCGCGGAATTACGATGGAGGTTACCGAAGCCGCGATCGACACCATCGTCAAAAACGGCTACGAGGAGGAGTACGGCGCGCGGCCGCTCAGAAGGTACATCCAGAAGAACATCGAGGACGAGCTCGCCGAGAGGGCGCTCAGAACGGGCCTCGAGGGCGTGAAGACCGTCAAAGTCGACTCGGACGGGACGAACAT
>JAEEGL014685314.1_pt1 | contig 19602 bp, 25 predicted proteins | sample 9134231 | NCBI WGS metagenome assembly JAEEGL01 (sample SAMN16246548, study PRJNA631951) | gut metagenome | biome: gut microbiome; feature: rumen; material: fiber-attached | host: Bos | place: Iran: Karaj | collected 2018-10 | reverse complement strand
GGTCATGTACTCGCACTTGAACTCATGGCCGTAGGTTCTGGTGTAGTTCCTGCCGACGGCCATTAAACGCCACTTTCCACCGCGCCTCTCAACGATGAAGTGGGTGGATTCAGCGCGGTACTTGTAGGCATTGGGGAAATTCTGGGCGTGAATGTCCACGTTGAACTTGACGTACTCCATGTCCTTTTTGTAGATGCCCAGCGTCTTCTCGATCTTCTCGCACGCGCTCGCCACCGAATCATAAGTGATGGTGCGCATGGTGCATCTGCCCTCGACCTCGTTTATGAAGTCGTTGATCTTCTGCCTGTTCTGCTCGCTGACAATGATGTTGCATTCCATGTCTATCTACCTCAACGGTTCTTCCGTCCCGTCTATTACTCCGTATCATGTATTACTATATAATATGTTGTATTACAAAATCTTACTTACGTCCGGCTCGATGCCGTCCATGAGCGCATCGATAACTCTGCATAACTCTCCAAAACTGTTCGGATGCACAATTACGGCAATACCGCCCGATGCGGTTATCTGCTTGCAAGTATGCACTTGTAACGCCGTCGGCTTGCCGGTGGATGATTTGACCTCTATGGCAACGAACCTACCGTTCACGCACGCAAGGATATCCGGCACTCCGCGAGCCGTGTAGGCATTTGCGAAGAACTTAACGTGCCAGATTCCGCGCTCATCCAGATACCGCTTTATGCGGTTCTCAAACGCTTTCTCCGGGCCTGTCATGGATCATCATGCTCCGCTTTGAAAAGGTCGTTCGTGTAGTCCCTACGCTGGGCAAGGGTCGAATAGATGCGTTCCTCAATCGAGTTCTTGCATACGAGCCTGTAATAGAAGCACGTTCTCGACTGTCCTATCCTATGCGTGCGCTTCTGCGACTGTTCATAGAGTTCAGATAGAAGCGTGGGTGTGAAGTAGATTATGCGGTTCGCCTTTTGGAGATTGAGGCCCATGCTCCCCGCTTGATACTGGATAAGAGTGATAGAATCGTCCAGCGTGTCGTAGGCTTCCAAGTCCTTGATCTTGCCGTTTATGATGCTGATAGGTCTGGCAAGGTCGGAGCATAGACGGATTATCTGATTGAGTTCGGCATCGAAATTGTAGAACACAATGAGCCTGTCCGAAGTTGATTCTATGAGGTCGGCCAGCGCATCCAGCTTATCTGCGTTGTACTGTCCGCATAGCATACGCTCGTAAAGCATCTGGGTTAGGATGGTGTCCCCGACCAGCTCCGTACCGTCCACGGTCACAATCGAATCCCGTTGGAAACGCCTGTACTCCTTGGTAACGGGAACATAGACGGTATCATAGACCTGTGATGGTAGGTCGAACACTTCATCCGTCTTCAAGAATCTGCATCCATGCTCGCGCATCTTGGTCTTCAACCGTTCCACGTTCCTGTATCCCTCGACTATCTTTATCGGGAAACCCTGTCTGGTATCGTAACGGACGTTTATGTACTGTTTCCAGTACAACTCTTTCGAGATTTTCCAACCTAAAAGATGAAGCTGACTCCATAGATTCTCGTATTTACCGCCCGTCGGAGTTCCCGATAGAAGTATCACGTTGTCGGGATGCAACTTGTTAAGGATGAATTTCGACCTCTTGGCCGTCTCATTCTGGATTAGCGACGATTCATCCAGCATAAGCGTGAAGTGCTCAAGCTTGGACAACGCTGGACGGCGGAAAACGAGATCGTAGTTTATCGCTCCGACAGTATGACTGTCCCCGTCGTAGAAGACGAACGTGTTTAGCACTTCCGTATCCGTTAGGTCGCGGATATTCCAGTCGGGATAGTAGGTTGCGAAGTGGTCCAGCCAGTCTTTCAGCTTGCTTTTCTGACAGATTAAAAGGATGTTCTGCCCGAACGATACCGCTTTCTCACTTCCGACGAACGTCTTTCCGAGACCGTTAGCCCATGTCAAGGTAATACGCCACTTTGTTCCTATCGTGCGTATCGGCTAAGATATCCTTTTGGAATCCGTATAGCTCAATCCTTGACATGGGTAACATCACCCCCTACCCCGTTAATAATGTGGTCCATGAGCCTCACATCTCGACCCATTCCAAGTGCTTCTTGCAATAAGGGCAATTATCAGTAGTGCGCCCTCTGACCGTTACCGTTCTCACGGCGTAATTGATCTGGACTGCTCCGCCCTCGATGTTCTTCTGCATCTCCTCGCAACATACCTTTAGACATATCATTTTCATTCAACTCCTGTATCCTACGTTCGATATACCAAATCGCCTTTTTCAAATCCTCTATCTCGGTATCGCTGGACTTCTTGCCAGCCCTTGAGATATACTTTACCGCATTCCCTAAACAGAACCCTAAATCCCACGCCTCGATGACGTTGATGGTCTCGTATGGGTTTCCGCATCCACCGTAATGATAGGGATGGTCCACGTTGTCGTTCATTCGCCTAACCTCGCTTGTTTTGTGTTCTTAAGATAACATTCGCATCTTTTCGGGGATGTAATCACTTTCTTTGTCTCGGTGCAATACCAAACCCCGACCATCGGCTTACCGTGTGCGCAATTGGAACAGTCTTCCGTCATAGTCTCCCCGTGCTCCCGAATCCGCCGTTACGCTTCTTCATGGGTGGATGCTCGCCCTCGAATATCCCGTAGGGGATGATTAGCCCTTGCGCGAACCTCTCGCCCTTTTTCAGCGTGTACTGGTAGTCAGTAGTAACCATGAGTTTTATCGAACCGCGATAGTCCTGATCTATGACGGGAATGGTGTTCACTATGCGCATCCTGTACTCCGTGGACAATCCCGAACGTGGGAAAATCAAGAAGCACCATCTATCGAACGATGTTCTGGTGTCATCGTCGAACATTATCCCCGTGTCTATGGTGGTCCACATCCCCGGCAACAGGTCGTAGGTGTCGGGTGCGCATATATCGTATCCCGCGCTTCCCTCGGTCATCCTTTCCAGCAAGTCCAGATAGTTCATGTTCTCCCCCCTTTGGGTACGAGGCCGTATGTGTAGTTGATGGTCTCTTTGGTTTCCGCTACGAAGTGCGCCGGAACTGTTTTGGTCCAGCAATCGCGCTCCACATCGTACTCGATGTAACCGAGGGATTGGTCCGTCTGGTAGTCGTAGATCGGATACTTGACACCCCCGACGGCCAGCCCTTTGTCCGTCAATCTCTGGCATAAGCCCACCATCGTAACGCTGGACACGATGCACGTTTCAGCTACTGCGACGTACTTACGGCTCACGCTCTCAATCTCCCGACGATAGCGAACCTGTCCCCGTCCATGAAAATCTCATAGTCGGGATAGGTCTCTTGTAACCACCTAATCGCGCACATCATTTTGCTCATGGTTAGACGGCACTTCTTAAGCTGGATGAAAACCCTGTCCATGCTATCACTCCGAAACTATGCGGTGCGCGGTCATCACTTCATAGTGATAATAGCCGTCTTCCCACTCGAAGATACAAGGGTAATCGTCGAAGCGTAGGCTGATAGTTATCTCCGGCGGTGCGATCCTCACGATGCGGAGCAAGAAGTCGATATCGAACATACTCTCAGCGTGCTCGTATGTCTGATGCTGTACGAGCACCTTGCTGATTATGGGCTTGCCCTCGATATCGCATCCTTGGACCTTTAGGCATTGTCCGTCAGCGATAAGGACCACATGATCGCATCCCGAAGATTTAGCCTGTGATAACGCCTTTTCGAGTGTCTTAGTCGGTACGCCCTCGAAGTCCAAACGCTCGATGGACGAGATTTTCGGGTCTGCCACGTTGTACTCCACCAGCTTGAAAGAGTAGAAGTCGGAGCTGTTCTTGAGGACATAGCGACCCTCGATAATCTCCGGGATCAGCGTTTCGCGGTCTCCTATCTTCATCTTGATAATGTCGCGTGTATCCAGCGCAACATCGTCCTGTACCGCGCCGAAGCACGGCGAGCCGTCCAGCGTGCGCACGGTCATGAGCTGGACAAGGTAGTTGTCTATGACTACGATATCGTGCGATAGTCTGACTTCATCCGTCAATGCGTGGACGCTCTTAACCAGATTGTTTATTTGTAATCCATTCATGCTATCTACCTCTTAATCAGTTTATTCGATTCTCTCAATCGTTATCTTAACCATATCGCCCTTGTCCAGTTCCAGCATCTTCAGTTCATTCGTGAGGTACACGATGAGCGAACCGCCCGATGTGAATACCTCTTTCGTTGCCTCTATTTTCATGTGCATCAACTCCATTCGAGATTTGTAGGGCAAGGACAAGGGTAAGGAGAATTTGTTAGATGACCCCTCGCCCTGCCTTTCTGCTCCGAACGGATGCGTTCTTGATGCGCTTGCGTGTTTAAGAACGCATCCGTTCGGGAATTGCCGGGCTGGACGGATGGGACGGAGATGGAATACGTTAGTTCCCGTCCAGCCTTTCGGCTCTCCGGCATCAGTAAAGTGCATGAAGCTTCCTGTGATACCAGTATAGCGGATATTTCCGGCCATTGTTCTCGTAGTAGCCTTGATAGCCGGGTGTCCGTCTGGCACGCCAGTAATAGCCGTTCATCGAGTTAGGATCGTTCAGCACTTCCTTGGACTCGAAATACAAGTATATCCCGTATTCCTCGCTGAAAGTTATCTTCGTGAGCACATAGCCTTTTCTGACAAGGTTCTTGCATCTCTTGATGACGGATTCCTTGTCATCGTAGCTGGTGGTCCTCGGTCCGCCGATGACGGTGTATTTGGAGAACATTACCTGTCCGTTCTCCCACTTCATCTCCTTTACTTCTGCCATGATTATCTACCTCGACGGGTCATCCCGTCTGATTATCAGTATCATGTATTACTATATAATATCTTGTATTACAAAATCTTATTAGGGGGATTGCTCCCCCCGTTAAGTGGTTTGCCGACGGAATGGTTCAGTATTCGTATATGCGCTTTAAAACTACGTTCTGGCCGAACGCTGTGGCCTCATTGCCGACGAATCCCGTGAGCCTGTCGTTATAGACGGATACACGCTTAACGCACGCCGAATAACCGCCCTGTTCGTCCACTCCTGCCGGGACTACTGCCAGCATGGATGCGCCGGTCCATGATGCGCCCGTGCCGTCCCTCTTAGGCACGGTGACGGTGACAGTATCGGCGTTGTCGGTGGCATCCCCCCACACCAGAATCCATCCGTGTGCGCACGCTGAAAGGGTCTTACTCGGTATGACCGAAGAACTCGCGCCCATCACATCCGAGCCTGTCCACAATGCGGTCGGGCTGACCTCGTAGATGGCTCTCCACCCGGCCCATACGCCAGCCGTAATAGTATTACTATACATTGAGCCATCGTAAGCGAACGCCATAATCCAGCCGTTCTGGGCATCGGTCATCTGCCCGATGTAACGGATTGCTCCGCTTGTGGGTGCTCCCTGCACGCCGTCCGACGATAGAACCGTTCTCGCTCCGATCCCGGCGATAACGAACGCATCCAAGATGTTCAGCGTGGTATCGGAGACCGTAAGCTTCACTCCGCCGTCCTCGGACGTTATCCTCGTAATGTCCAGTTCATGATCTATCTGGTCCACTTCCGATACTACTGTCTCCGCCTGTGAGCCGTCCACCGATTTGAAGACAACGAACTGGACCACCGTTCCGGCATCGATGGCTTGAGTAAGGGTTATCGTGCTGGCTGGCGTGGTAGCCAGCGTGTAGTCCACACCCTCGGACAGAAGAAGCCCGTTGATGTAAACCTCAAGCACATCCAGTACGTCCGTGTACTGCGTGATGTTGATGGGGATTACCGTTTCGCTGGCATAAGTGGACACATATCTTGAAGTGAAACGACGGATAAGTGTCTGGGTCGCTACGGTCGATTCTATGCGCTCCATGAGCGCATCGAACGCATCCGAGGTATCGTTATAGAGTTCGTCGAACCTGTCATCCGAATCAGTATAGAACTGGTCGTAGGCATCCTGCCATTGGCTCATGAGCGTGGACGTATCGACCTGTTGGATGAGGGATGTAACCCACGGACAGTCGGACGAACCGCGCATATCACGGATAGACCTCTGCAATATGCTCGTAGCTTGCGCCTGTACGGTTATGTCGGCCAAGCGGTACTCGTACACATCCTCGGTCCTTGTGATGGCTGGTGCGCTCGGCTCGGTGGCCGGAACGCCTTTCTTCAACTCGATAGTTCCTGCTCTTACGTCCTCGGACGTATCCACTCTGACAACGATGGAATCGATGCGGTCCAATGTGACTTCTGCATCATCGATCTCGATAGTCATGTCCTCGTCCAAGATGAACCACTTGTCCTTGAAGATTCCACGGCCAGCCTTGACGGTTACGGTCATATCGCTGTTGGATATCACTTGAAGATAAGTGGACGGTGTACCGCTTGGTGTCGCAAAGACACCGTTGGATACAAGAAGTTCGTATGGTCTGCACATTTCGTCTGCACGATATAGACGGTCTCTATTGACCGAATCGAAAAATCCGCAATTAATCATGTGTTATCGCCTCGCTGTACTCGAATTTTGGCATCACCGAATAGCCGTTGGTATCGAACGTCTCGATTACTTCCGTAATCTGTGCGCTCGACGTTATCCCGTAGGCATTCGACACCTGCACCCTATCGCCTAAACCGTAATCCACTCCGTACCTATAACTATAATTAGGCTCAACTTCCCCATCGAATGAGGTCACGACCCCGTACTCTCCAAGGGCATCGATGCCACGGGCTTTAAGGGCCTCATCGTAATCTATCGTCTCGCCCTCTGGCGTTTCGCTCGATAGGTCTCTGGCATCAACATAGAGTTCGTATCTGCTCCATCCCTCGGAATTGCCATAGACCAATCTTCTACGGTTCACGCCTTGGCCCTCTCCGGCGATAAGGGCCACGTTCTTGATATCGGTATCATCGGTTACATATCTGGACGATATGATGTTGTCGAACTCCGGGCTGAAAACAACGTAATCGTTGCTATCTTGGTCGTATGATCTATCGATTCCCTTGTAAAGAGTGAAAGCCAGATTATTGCTATCGTCCAGTACCACCTTAGAACCGTAATCATACGCTTTGCATAACTCGATTATCTTCTCGTCCAAGGGTGCGTATGTGACCTGCTGGACGATAGTATCCGTCAGTCCGGCTGACTGTCCGAGGACGAATCCGTCGATGGCCCTTATCGAGATGGACGGGCTTATCACGTTCTCCGTAATGAGCCGTCTGATATAGTTCTCCACCGTTCCGTTGAAGTTCGTCTGCGACCATACTACGCGCTGGCTAAGAATCCTACGGCAATCATGCCCGGTAACGATAAGATAGTCCCCGTCCTCGGCATCCGTGTCCAGTTCGATGCGCTCGATTCTACAAATCATATCGTCATCGTTGCGCACGAGGAAATAGCCCTTACGGAGCAAGTCGATATTGCGCTGGCTCGCTTGGATATAGAGTTCGCAGTCCCCGAACTCCGCATAGCGTTTGGCCCAAATCAAGGACGAATAATCGTCGATGATGCCTATCTGCTGGCGTTCGGCATTGAGAACGTATAGCTCCATGATTACACCGCCTGATATCTGGTCCTGTGGCTGAAAGTAATCTGCATATTCTCCGCGCCCGTGTCGGCCTCGTATGTGAACATATTATCGCCCTTGCTTAGATTGAACCACGATGAACCGCGCGTTATCTTGTTAATCTGGTTGGTGACGATGGCATCATGGATCAACGTGACCGACTTGCTCCCCTTGTTCGTGTTAATGATTAAGATATCGTTCCTAACCATCGTGGTCTTGATTCTGAACTCCTCATGAGTGACGGCATTGTAGATAACGGGATTGACTACCTCGCCCGTTGCCTTGATTGTGATGATGACACCAGTATCGTACTCGCCCTCATTGTAAACGTCCACAATCCTATCAACCACATAGTCGGAGAACTCTATGGCATCGTCCGTGATGGTAGGACTTAGAACACCGTCAGCACCGAAAGCGAAAGGAAAAACAAACTGCCCTTGAACCTTGGATATATCGGTAACGATCTCATTGAGGGATTGGAAATACGGGTCTGGACATATTACGGATATCTGCATTGTCTCGCCGAACTTGAACAAATCGCACTCCACCGTCTCCATCCAACCCTCTATGGAGACCTTACGGCTCTCATTGGAGTAGTAAATCTTGACGTAGCGTTTCGATTTGAACCATTCGTATAGCCTCTGTCTGTTCCTCTCCACGTTCCCGTTTATCTTCAACGTGATAACGATATTGCGTTCCTCAAGCTTGCTGGACATGAACTTAGAACCGTCCATGCCAGATACTTCCGCCCTATGAATGTTCCCGTTGGGGGGATTCAGTCCCCCGATGGAAACGATTTGAAAGTAATCCTCTCTGCCGGATAGGGTCAATATCTCCCCGTTCTCATTCTCCACTTTTAACTCGTACATCATTACATCCCCCTGTAATCCAACAGGTTTCTGGTCTGCCTGTAAATCTCTATCCTGCTCGGTGCTTTGGGTGAGTTTATCGTCTGGTTGTAGGTGTTCGTGACGTTAGTAATGCCACCGCCCACCGTTCCCGATCCAACGCCCGATGCGCTCGCTCCAAGTCCGGCGTTCAATGCGCTGGACTGTATCCCGTTCGTTACCGATTCGGTGAAGCGCACGGCATCCTTGACTACATCTTTCGTGCTTGCGAGGATACCCTCTCCAACACCCAAACCCATCATCTTACCGACCTCATCCCTCATGAGCTTGGACGGGGATGCTATGCCCAAGAAGTCCTTGACCCCTTGGATTGCGGAATCGACGGCATTACGGACCGCATTGGTAACACGGTCTATCATGGACTGGACACCGCGAATGAGACCACCCATCATGTCCGCGCCTATGTTCTTGAACCAATCCCATACGCCGGAGAATACGCCCGTGATGGTCTTCCAGATGTTGTTGAAGAACGAACCGACATTAGCGAACGCGCCCGTTATGTTGTTCCATGCATCGTTGAACGTGTTGCCGAACCATACCGCGACGTTCATGAATGAGGACTTGATGCTTTTCCAGATGTTATCGAAGAAACGCCCGACACCATCCCATGCTGACTTGACATTCTTCCATGCATTGTTGAATATGTCCGTGAAGAATGTAGTCACGCCAGCGAATGCGCCCGATATGGCCGTCCAGATGTTCGTAAAGAACTCCGTTACGGTGGACCAAGTAGTTGTAATGGCATTCTTGGCATTGCGGAAAATCTGCAAGAACCAATCTCCGACACCCTTGAAAACGTCCGTTATGCCTGTCCAGATGTTCGAGAAGAAATCAACCGTTCCGTTCCATGCGCTCTGGATGCCTTTCCACGCATTGCCGAACATATTTCCGAAGAACTGTCCCGTATTAGCGAACACGTTTTGAATGCCGTTCCAAATATTTTGGAAAAATTTAACGCACACTTTCCACGCCGTTTATATGAAAGAGAACGCCTGTCCGAATATACCGCCGAACCATGACGGTGCGCCCTCGAACGTGCCTTTTATCCCGTTCCAGATTCCGCCGAAGAAGTCCTTAACGCCACTCCAAACGTCCTGTATCGCCTGCCATGCATCTGTGAAGAATCCCGTTATGGCGTTCCATACCTGCCCGGCTGTCTCCTGCAACCATACCCACGAATCGTTAAGCCATTGGGAAACTTGATCCCAGTTCTCCCACAATAAGGTAATCGCTGCGATCACTCCGGCAATCGCGGCCAGAATCCACGTTAAGGGGAACGCGCTCATGGCCGCGTTCATGAGCCATTGGGCCGCGGTCGCTCCCTCGGTGGCTACGGTGCTCGCTATCAGCGCGACTTTCTGGCTAACCATCGAGATAACCGAACTGTTCATCAAGGCCGTTCCAAGCGTATTGGCCGTATTGAGTGCTATCTGGGCTACCTCTTGCGCCTTGGTTACGATGGTCGTTGCAATCGTGCTGGCCTTGAACGCCTCAATCGCAAGGTGCGCGTTCTTGAGACCTGCGACCACATCCCCCAGAACGCTTGCGACTTTCCAAGCCACGAACGCTCCGCCGACTGCTCCGATGATGGGGATAAGCGTGTTCAAGTTCTCCGTTGCGAATGTGATGGCCGACCTTAACGGCTGTTCCATGTGGTCGAATATCTTTAGACCGAGTTCTTCCAAGGCGGATTGCAACGTCTTGATATCTCCGCTTAGATTGTTGTTCATCGTGTCGGACATGGCCTTGGCCGTGCCGTCCGATGATCTAAGGCGTTCCTCGAACGCTTGCGCGTTCGTTGCGCCGTCATTGAGAATGAGGTTAAGGCCCTTGATGGATTCCGAAGTGAATGTGGACATTAATGCGGTGGATTTCTCCGCCGTTCCAAGTCCCTCGGTGGCATTCTCAACGTCTATGAGAATGTCGGTCATGTCGCGGAAATTCCCGTTCGCATCCATGACCGTAACAGCAGTATCGCCAATCTGGATACTGCCGTTCTTCATTTTCTGCGTTAGGTCGCGCATGACCGCACTAAGGGCCGTTCCAGCCTGTGAGCCTTTCAATCCTTGGTTAGCCATTGAAGCGAGCAAGGCCGTAGTGGTCTCAACATCCTGTCCGCTTGCTTTCATGATGCTGGCCGAGTTCTTGTAAGCCTCTCCGAGTTGTTCCGCCGTGGTGTTAGCGTTGGATTGAGCATAAGCGAGCATATCCGCGAACTTGCCCGAATCCTTGGCTTCCAATCCGAACGCGCTTAGATAGTCCGTAACCATATCGGATGCGCTTGCAAGGTCCATCCCGGATGCGCTGGCAAGGTTCAGCACTCCGCCCAACGCCTCTATCGACTGGTTGGTGTCCCATCCGGCAAGGGCCATATACTTGAGTGCTTGCGCGCTCTCGGATGCGCTGAAAACAGTAGTAGAACCGAACTCTCTGGCGGTGTTCTCAAGCCTCTCAAGGTCCTTATCAGATGCGCCCGTGATGGCCTGTACCTCTGACATTGAGGATGAGAAGTCCATCCCCAGCTTGACGACCGAAGAAGCGAGGTCCTTTAACGCGCTGGTGGCTTTCATGATTACCGTACTGGTAATATTTGCCAATGCGCCTTTAAGGACCGTGAAACCCCCGTTAGTCACGGATTCCGCCGACTGGCCCGCCTTGTCGATGCTGACCTTGAGGTTTCCGGTCTCCGCGCTGGTCTCCTTGGTCTCGGTCTCCACATCGTTAAGGCGTGTCTCGTACTTCTTATAAGTCGATTCGGTTTCCGAGACCTCTTTACGGGCCTGTGACAGTTTATCGCTTAGTTTCTGGACCTCGATGGAGTTGTCCCCGTAAGCGGATTTCGCTTGATCCAGCTCCTGCTCCAAGGAATCCACCTTGGACTTCTGTTCCGTCAGTTTCGTACCGAGTTCCGTTAAGCGTGTGCTAAGTGTCTCGGTGTTGCTCGATGCTAATGTCTCCTGCTCTTTAAGATTCTCAAGGGCCTTGGTGTACTGCCTTTGGGCTTTCTCCGTTTTAGCCACTTGGGTCTCCGCATCCAGCAATTTGAGATTGAGTTGTCTGGCCTGTTCCGAGTTCTCCCCGTACTGCTCTTTCGTTTTCTCTAACTCGGCCTTGTACCCTGCAACTACCTTTTTCTGGGCCTCAAGGACTTTATCGAGTTGGGTCAATTTGGCGTTAAGTCCCTCGCTCGACTTTTTCCAGTCATCCATTCCGGCGGTCGCGTTGGAGAACTCCTTATTCGCCGTCTGGATCTCCTTTTTAGTTTCTTGAAGTCCAGCTTTAAGGTCCGTTACATCAAGACCCATTGCGATTCCGATGTAATTGTCCTCTTTAGCCATTGGAATAATTAAGGGCGATAGGGGATAAAATGTTTATTAAAAGGTTTAGAACCAGTTGTCCCCGGCCGGACGGCGGATTTTACCGCTATTAGCGGTCTTCCCTCTTTTCTCGCGCCTGTTCTGGTCGTTCAAGCGAGAAACGAGTAAACATAATTCCCCCAACCTCTCGCGCCTAATCTGGAACGGGGACAAGTGGAAACGGTCGCATACGCTTATCTGCAAGTCGAACAACGTTTGATAAAGGGTAATGTTCACATTACCCCGGCTCGGTTTTTTTCGCTCGCTGTGAACAAGGACTCGAATGTGTACTTAAGCACGCTCATAACCACGCTGGCAACCTCTCTAACGTCCGTGCGCCTGTATTCGTCATGAGTGAGACCGTCGAACACCTGTTTCATCAACGGCTCGAACTCGGAGAACGCTTTAACGACGATCTTCAAAACCTCAAGCATGGCGTTCTCATCGTTGCCCAAGTTCTTTCCCGTCAGCTTGTCCACATCGATAAGTTTGATTATGTCCTCGCACGTTCCAGTCATGAGCATGAAGTCGTCCGAGACGTAGGTCTTTTCGATGGTCTTACCGTTGTAGATGTTAAGTTTCAGTTCCATGCGCTTGCATAGAGTTGTTGCTATATAATGATGTATAATACTTAGTATTACTAAAAAAGAGTAAAGGGTTTCTGGCTGGCTCTCGCCAGCCAGTTAAAATCAAGGCGTGATAGGTACGATAGTATCGGGTGTGGTAACTGCCGTGAAGAAGTTGGTCACGTTGATCTTGCCGACGGAAACATCAACGTTGATGGCCTTGGCACGCTTGCCAGTAGCGGTGAACTTGTGGGTGGTGGAAATTCCCGTAAAGGTGATCTCCTGTCCGTTGGCCTCTGTTCCATCGTCCTCGGTGGCGTTGGTCTGGTCGGGAATGGAGAATAGTCCCTTGTATCTCCACACATAGACCTCATCACCGTTCGTCTTCTTGGTCTTGTATCCCAGCGCAAAATACTTCTGCGTGCGGTCTCCCTCGATAAGCATTCCCTTGGCATCGTAGTCCTGTCCCGTGATATCCGCCAGAACATCAAGGGGGATCGCGGACACGTTGCAAGTTATCTCGTCTGTTCCTACGGATGAGATTACCACCGCCGGGATGTTGTCGTAATTGTGGGCCTCGCTGGATGCCTCGGTGGTCCTGCTGATCTCCGCTACTCCTGCGAGTGTCTTAACCGTTCCTGTAGTGTAGGCTTCGTCATCGTCTGCCGTGACCTCGGCATATACGAGACCCTCTACACCCCTGTACTCTGTTATCTCTGTCATGATTTGACCTCTGTTATCAATCTGTTTCGATGTATTTTAGGGTAATCATACGCCCGATGTAGTCGGGCGTGTCCGTGGCAACGTCCACGCCTACGCCCTCCGGGATGAATCCCTCGGCTTTCGCGTATGATACCAATGTGTCCATCATAGTGTAAATGGTGGACGGGTCCTTAGTGTAGTAGTAAACGCGCCAATGCCAGATTCTTCTATGCTCATGATTGTCGTAGAATGAATCATTCGGCGTGTCGAAATTCCAGAAAGTGAAGAACGAATCGGGCAATTCGGCATCATCCGCATAACTGCCCTGCCTCGCGTAATCCAATCCTGTTCTTAAGAACACATTTTCGAGTTTTGCCCACATGATCGCACCTTGTCCAGTTTGGCTAAGAGTTCACGGCCTATCTTATCCATTTCGTCCCACATGATGTTCATAAGCTCGTATTCGTGGTTCTTCTTGGCATAGTAAATAAAAAAGGACGGTTTTATCCTCGGTGTTCCCACATCGAGGAAAAGTGCTGGCAATCCGCCCTTTTTCATGTCGTATCCGAGATAGTAGTTCACGAAGTTCTCATCCACGCGCTCTATCCTGTTCGTGAAAGAACGGTATGTGTCCCCCGTGCGTATGTGTCCAGCCATGAAGTTCTGCATCTCCTCGGCTGGCTTCTCGGCGGTCCTTTGGAGAACTCTGACAAGCGCATCGGGGACGTTCCCACCCCATTCCTCGACTTTTTTGAGAAAGTTCTCCGCGCCGACAAGCGACACATAAGTCCCCTTGAACGTGTACTTCTTCATGGTCCTCAAGCCTGTCCAGCATACCTACGGACTTTGAACTGCATGAACTGGTGTCTGCGGTCTATGTCCTCTGGCGTGTTCATGATTTCCCAAACGGAATTATCGTCCAGTAGCTTAATCAAACTACTGGACGTAATGTCTGGATGATACCAAGTCTGGATAACCATAGTATCGACGATAGCGTATTCATCGTTGATCGTGCGCTCCGTTCCACCGTAGGATTTAGCGGAAACGAAGATTGTAGCACCCTCGGTCAATGTTTTCACATTGACACCGTTTACCTTACGGAACTCCGCCGTGATTATCTGGGCCGGAGTAGCGAACGGTAGCGACGGCTTGAAACTGCTCATGGTTCAACGACCTCGGACGTTGCAAGCTGGATAACCCTCTGGTAGAACACCTGTGAGAAACGACCGTCCCCAGCGCCGTAGTTCCACAAGTCGGCTACACCCCTTGCAATGCAACCCACCGCATCGGACGAATCAACAATGGACGAATCCACACCGCCCGACACCATGAAAGCCTTAACGTCGCTCGCGTAAGCGAGAAGCAACGTATCGTGGTAGTCCCCGGTTATTCCAAGTCTGGCTTTGATTTCTTCAAGTAGTTCCGAATCGTCCATGTGTCTAACCCCTATGTGAAAGTATGACGGGGAATAATCCCCGTCTGGCTTTATGCCTTTTTCTTGCGTGTCTTCTTGGTCTTAGGCGGTTCTGTCTGTTCGACCGTCACATCCTCGGCGTTAGGCTCGGCATTGGCTACCAGCTCGACTACTCCGAGGGGATGGTCCAGCAATTCCTCGGCCCTCGCATCGTCCACATCGATGACCTGTCCGACGGAGTAGGCTTCCCCTGTGAGCCTGTCCGAGAACCGCCTAACGATTTTCAGCTTCATCTTATCAAAGTGTTACTTTCTTTTTGATGATGTAACAGCCGGACGGGTCAAGAATCTTACCATCGACAATGGTAAGGCCCTTGTTGATCCACTCGTTGGTATCCTCGTCGAAGTACCTCTTGATGCCGAAAGCCATGTTGGTGTTGATGGCATAGTCCGAGGGTGTCCAGTAGATACCGACGATATCGCCGTTCGAAGCGGTGGCGAAATCTTCGACCACATCCGGCTCGACAAGTGTGACCTCTCTGCCGAAGAAACGTCCGGCAAGGTTGCCCATGTCCAAATCGGTTGCCTCTCTGAAAATGGGCCTCTTGTTATCGTCCTGCATCGTGAGAAGATAGCCCTCGACGGTCGCGCTGGTAAACAGGAACTCGCCCTGTCCCCTCTTGGAAAGGGGAATCTCCGCGAACAGTCTCTTACGCCACTGTGTCCAGTCGGCAAACTGGGCCTCTGTCATCTCGACAACGTTGGTAACTCTGGGATCAACGGTAATACCGAGAAGCTGGCCGTTTCCGGTTCCGTTGATGATTCCCTTGTCCATTGCCTCGACATAAGCCTCTGTCATGATGCGGACTATCTCGCTCTCGAAAACATCGAGGCTTACGACCTGCGAAAGAAGTGTCTGGGCAACTCTGATTTCTCCGATGTTGTACGAGAACTCCACATAAGTCTTGATATCTCCGGCCTTTTGCTTGCTGGATACGGTTGTCTCCGTGATCCAATGGAAATTCGCCTTGAGCTGGGAAATAGGGAACTTCACTCCGCCCTTGATGTTCAGCTTCCTAACCTTGCTGTAAACCTGTCCGTACACCTTGGAAACGTCCTTGATGAACTCGGACATGATGGTTTCGGGGACGATTGCGCCGATATCGGCTGTGACAGTAGTTCCGTTGTCTCCCCCGGCCCTGTACTCGGCTGGGATAGGTGTTCCCCTCTGCACGAAGTCCTTGAAAGCCAGCCTGTACTCCATCGTAGCGTAAGGGGATTCTGCCCTCTGTGTAGCGGTCTCGGTCTTCTGACCGTAGCTTGCGAGGGGATTCATCCTCTCGTCGCTCTCCTTGTCCAGCTCTGCGAGCTGACGCTCCGCCTCGGTGATTTCGTCCTTGATGGTTCTAAGGGAATCCCCGATAGCGCGGACTTCCTCGACTGTCTGGGCGGATTCGTTCCTCGCCTCAAGCTTGGACATTTCATCCTGTTTACGGGCGATAACGCCCTCAAGATATGTTTTCATCGACATATTCAACCCTCATATAGTGAGATTCTTGTTCCTCAACCTTTCCAACTCAAGCGCATGGTTAGCGGTTTCCTCCGCCTCGGCTCTCCCTCTGGCTTCCGCCAATGGCGAATACTCGGCTTCCTCCGAACTTCTGGCTGATACGCTCGTGGCTTGGTAAGCTGGGAAATTAACCACGCTTACCTCGTGAACGATTGAGATGGATTTTATGGTACGGATAGGAGTGTCCGAATCGAGATTGGACCACTCATCCGTTCTGATGCGGAACATGAAAGACATTCCGTCCATGTCTCCGCGCTGAATCGCGCTGTAAAGCGCACGGGCTTCCGCATTGTTGTCCACATCGAGGACGGCCCTCATGTGTACGCCCGTCTCATCGATGTTGAAACTCATAGTGCCGTTGCCGTTCTTGGACCTCGCCAGCGCGATCTTGCTGGTGTCATGGTTCACGAAAAGCCTAACGTCTTTCATGTCGGCATCGTCCAGCGCGTGCGAATCGATGCGCTCGATGAACTCCCCGGCCCAATCGTTAATCCTCGCATCGGAATTGAATACGATGGGTGTACCCTCGATAACCCCGTGCTCGGTCTCATCCTCGATTGCTCTGAACGTGGCCGTGTAAGCCCTTGTCACAAGCCTATCGTCTGAATATTTCTTAGTCATGTGCTCCCCTCTAAAATTACCTCGATCTGCTCATCCGTGAAGTTTCCGAACGTGGATAACAGCATCTTGGCCTGTTCGTAAGTGAATACGCCCGTCTGGACCTTTTCGATGATCTCCGCCACCGTGTTAAGACTGCTGGCTGTCAGCTTCACACCCTCGCCGTTGTCGGTGTCCTCGGACGGCTGGCCGTTGTTCTGGCCCGTCTGATAGGTGTTGGCAATATCAACATCGACGTAGTTAAGCGACTGCTTACGGATGCCCTCAAGTTCCTCAAGCGGTCTAAGGCCCATCATGACCCTTTTCTCATTCTCATAGAGACCGCCCGAATCTCCCAGAAGCCTTATGAGTTCAAGCTTCTGGGTGGTGTTCATGAAGATAAGGTCTTTCGGTTGGAAAACGATTCTATGACCGTAACCGTTGGATGCTCTCTTTGTGAAGATGCATTTCGTGAACGCTTGCGACAGGCTCTTAATCAACGGTTCAAGGGTCTTCTGATAGAACGCTTCATACTGCTCCTTGGTGTAATCGCCCGTCAGTATGGGCAACGAAACACCGAAGTTCCTTAGAATCTTCTCGTCGATGAATTTCAGCGTATCCGCATCGACCATAGCTATCTCGCGCTTGAACGGGATGAACTCGCCTTTAAGGTCCAACGGCATAAATCCGCTTTCGTTGTTCTGCAATGCGTTGGTTAGGTCCTGTAACGCCTTTTCTGTCTTCTCGTTATCGAGGATGGAGTTGTACTTTATGACCCCGTTGATAGCGAACGACGATTTCAACGCTTTACCGACACCTTGCAACATAGTGTTGTTCAGTTCCAGCGTTTTCAGTAGGCTGTCGTGGTCCGGCTGTCCGAAAGCGTTTCCGCCCATGAACTCATTGACCGAGTAGTTATAGCGGACATGGATAACGTCGGAATATCTGATAGTGCTGGTGTAGGTGTTCGGGAACGTGAACTTAACGAAATACTCTCCGCTTGCATCTTGGAGAAAATCGACCTGTGACGGTTGAAGCGGATAAAGCCCTGTGAGCTTGCCGTCCGTTCCCCATGTGGGGAAAATGAAGCTGTTGTAATTGAAATAAATGCTCCATACGATCTTCTCGATGAAGTCCGTTGTAGTCATCAACTCGTTAGGGTTATCGAGCACCGCCTGTATATCGTCGGTCTGGGGAACGATATCAGAACCCTTTTTGAGTATGTGCTGTGGGTCGAGCTTCTTCATCTCCCTAACGATGCAATTGATGGCTTGCTGGACCACATCGGATGCGTAGATATCATTACCGAACTGGCTGAAAATGGGGACGAACCCATTGAGCATCTTAGCATACTGCACGTTCTGTTTTTTCGATTTGAAGATGTCGAAGATGCCCAATTTATACCCCCAGATTTTGAGTGAACTCGGTCCTGTAACGTCTGAAAACCTCATAGAGTATGACGGTCGTGACCGCACCATCGATTTTCCGGCTAAGTTGCCCATCGATTTTAACGACCAATCCGTTACCTCTACTGTCTATTTTCAGCGCACTATTACTAAAACACCATTTATCCATTATATTGTTTCCTATTATAAGGCGTGATTTCAAATCAGCTTCGCACATCTTGATAGCTTGGTTCAGAACATCGGGACTTTGATAGATTAACTCGGTATCGAAACCGTACTGATCCATGCGTGTCAAGAACTCGGTGGCGAACTTAACATCATAGCCCACCTTGTACGGTCTTAGGCCGTAGGTCTTATAGCAATCCGCGAACCAGTCGGCTATGATTGTAACGTCCAAGTAGTTGCCCGGACAAATCTTTATCATCCCGTCCCTCGCCCAATCCAGATAACGCGCTCCGGCTGACTTATCGTCGCTCCGTTCCAGTTTCCCCTCTGGAATGAAATACTTGGTGTAAACGTACTTCCTGTTATCGTTCGGTCTCATAAGGAGAATCTTCGCGCATGACAAATCAGTCGTTTCGGCTATGTCCACCGCACCTAAACACAAGCAATTACGGAACGATTCGATATCAAAGACTTCCTCATAGTCGTAGTCCTCAAGCATAAGCCACGCCTCGCTATTGCTCTGCTTGAGGTTGAAGTCTTTAGCCAGAACGAAAGCGCGGTCTGCTTTGCTTTGCTTGGCTAAATCCACCTGTTGCTCCATGTAGGAGTATTGCTTGACCTTGCCTAACGTCGGGTTGCTTTTCTCCCACAATCTGTTAGCCCTGTTCCCGTTCCAAACCTCGCTTTCATTGTTCTGGGTGTAAAGCCATATCAGATAACGCTGGCTGGCTAAATCATCGATTTCGTCGCGTATGATGGCGCGTGCGCGTATCAGTTCCCTATCCAGAACCCCGTCATTGACGAATCCCTCGGTGGTTATCAGAATGAGTTTGGGATTAACTTTCAATGATTGTGACTGCTCGATGCTCTTTATGATTACGTTATCTTTCTGCTCATGGATTTCGTCAATCACGGCAATATCGATGTTCCTACCCTCTTTGTTGCGTGTGCGGTCCGACAGCTTGAATATCTTGTTATCGTTGATTAGACAACGAATCCACTTCTGATTGCGCCATGTGTCCACGCTTCCGGGATCAATCATAAGCCTCATTGTGTCGCACGCTTGATAGAGGATATCCGCTTGGTTATCGTCGTTGGATGAGCAAACGATATCCAATCCTTTACCGCCGATAATCATTTCCGTCAGAAGTAAAGCGGAGCATAGTTCGCTCTTGCCGTTCTTCCTCGCTATGAGGAATATGGCCCTCTGGAATCTATCCACGCCGTCCGGCATCTTGAATCCGTACAATGCGGAGATGAAAGCCTTTTGGAACAGCATCAGCTTCATCGGCTGGCAGTAGTAAGGCGATTTCGTTAAGCGCAATGCGTTCTCTATGAAGTCGATACGCATATCCGCGCTTGTTGTATCATAT
>JAEEGL014041849.1_pt1 | contig 19603 bp, 16 predicted proteins | sample 9134231 | NCBI WGS metagenome assembly JAEEGL01 (sample SAMN16246548, study PRJNA631951) | gut metagenome | biome: gut microbiome; feature: rumen; material: fiber-attached | host: Bos | place: Iran: Karaj | collected 2018-10 | reverse complement strand
CCCGCCTCGGCTATATGGCAATGGCCGATGGCAATATGGTAATAGGTATCAGTCGTAGCGAAAAAGTGAAGGACTATGTTCTGGAACGTGGCGGTTCGTTCTTCCGCCAGTTCATCCTTGTCAGTAACGGAATGATTCCAAGCCGTTTCTTCCTTCATGGTAAGGTGGAACGCCGTGCCATAGGACGCATTGACAACCAACTCTACTATATCGCCACTCGCCACAAGGAAACCCTCTGGGACTTTGCCGATGCCCTCCGCGAATACGGTTTCATCGATGCCATATATATCACAGGCGGTACAGACTTTTGCTACTATCGTGACAAAGCTGGCAACAGGCATGATATAGGCGATACTTCTGACTATCCGCATACCAAGTGGAAAGAGATTGTCCCGTGGTTGGTGTTTAGGAAAAAGATGTAACTAATAAAGACGTAATAAAGATGAAGAATCCATATATATCACAAGTTCTTTCTATTCAGGAAGAGGTCAAGAAGCAACTTCCCAATGGTCTTGAGACTACAGGAAATTTGATGTTGGAGTTTATGAGTAAGAGCAAGGATGAACAACAGAGAGATACTGCTGCATTCATCAAGGCATCTAAGAAAATGCCTGAGATGATTATGGTTTTCGATTTCGCCATGTCTTTGCTACAACACGATGTCATTCCTATTCGCGAATCTAGCTATGACACAGGTATAGATGGAATAAAAGAACTGAATGAGTATCGGACAGACAAATATGAAATAGATAAAAACAATAAAGGCAATGCTAAAGCATACAATTTCTTCAATTGGGTGATTCTGAGATTGCCAGCGAAAGAGGAAATGAAGAAGTATGGGTTGATTTATTGATGTGAAGAAATTGTAAATGTAAAAAAACAGATGTAATATGACAGAATTATTATACAAATATAGGAGTTTATCTAATTACAAGAGATTTGTTGACATACTCCTCCGTAACAGATTATTTGCTTGTTCTTATGATAAGCTTAATGATCCAATGGAAGGATACTTTCGCTATTCTGGCTCTTCTGACGATTATGTTGATGGATTACGAAATGAAAAGCAAAAATCTGTAATATGCTCCCTATCTCAAACATATAGAGATGGATTAATGTGGTCTTTCTATGCTGATGAGCATCGAGGGTGTTGTTTTGAAATAGAAGTAACAAGCAAGAAGGATTGGAGAAGAATTTCAGTTAATTACACCAATGAACTTGCTAATGTTGACGATAAGATGAAAGGATCTGTAACTTCAAGTGTTGATTATATACTTAGCACAAAATCATTGTCTTGGGAGAATGAACAAGAAATAAGATTTGTAAAGTAATTGAGTCCCAAAAGTCGTGTTTGGCTTAATATCAAAATCCATAGAATTCTCCTGGGTATTAGAATGACTCAAGAAGATGAGAGGATGATAAGAGGATTAGTAGAAACTATAAATTTGTCTCATCCAAAGAGGACTCCTATTGAAGTGGTTAAACTAAAAAGGCAAGATATTGATTTTGGGTTTAAAAGATAGTGACACTTTGAATTATTATGTTAGGTTTTTATTCGTATTAATGCATCCTATTGAAAAGAAAGATTTCCATGTGCTTAAATTATAATGAATAAGTTGAGTATAAAATAGAATTTGAACAACAAAGGTTGATGAAAATGGAAACGACAACTCTAAAACTGAGCAGCGATAGAAAGACATTAATAAAGGTTATAGATAAGAATGTAACTCATATCGTAGTTCCAGACTCTGTTACAGAAATTGGCAATCGGGCATTCAGTGGGTGCAAGTCTCTTAAAGATATTGTTATCCCCAACTCTGTATTGGCAATCGGTTCGTGGGCATTCAGTGGCTGCACCTCGCTTGAAAGTGTTGCTATACCAAATACGGTTTCAATAATAAATAGTCGTACATTCGTTGGTTGTAGTTCTTTAAAGAATATTGAACTGACAGAATCTGTAGCAGAAATTGGTTTCGCTGCATTCTCTGGTTGTACATCTCTCTCTTGTATTGATTTTCCTTCATCTGTAAAAAAGATTGGTAATGGAGCATTCAGTAGCTGCGTTTCTCTTTTAAATATTAAATTACCAAATTCAGTAACGGAAATTGGTTCTGGTGCTTTTAAAGGATGTACTTCTTTGGAAGACATAGAAATATATAATCAATGTCCAAAAATAGGTAACGAGGCGTTCGATAACACAAAATGGTATGATAACCAACCTGATGGTGCTATTTATATTAACGACATATTATACAAATTTAAGGGGGATGTAAATAAAAGTCCATTACTGATAAAAAACGGTACAACTACTATTTGTTCTTGCGCGTTCAAGAATTGTACTTCTCTCGAGAGTATTGAAATACCTGACTCAATAAGAAGAATTGAATCGAGTGCGTTTAAAGGATGTACGTCTCTCAAAAGCATCAATATACCTAGTTCCACAGTGGAAATTGGTGATCAAGCATTTAGAGGTTGTATCTCTTTAGTAGATTTTGAAATTCCCGACTCTGTGACAGAAATAAAAGGAAGGACGTTCATGGGTTGCATCTACCTTAGGAAAATCAATATACCAGAATCGGTAAATAGAATTGGCGAAAGAGTATTTGATAATTGTACATCTCTTGAGAGCATTTTATTACCAAATTCTTTAACAACCATTGGTAATGGTGCACTCTATGGTTGTTCTTCATTAGAACACATTGACATTCCAGATTCTGTTATGGAAATCGGTAAAGGTGCATTCGACAACACAAAATGGTATGAGAAACAACCAGATGGAATTATTTACATCAATCACATGTTATATAAGCATAAAGGGGACATAAAGCAATGTCCTGTGGTCGTAAAAGTAGGAACTTACTGTATTTGTAATAGCGCATTTGAGGGTTGTAACACATTAAAGAGAATTGAGATTCCAGACTCCGTATCGAAAATTGGTGATAAAGCATTTGCTGGTTGTACATCTTTAGAGAACATCGGTATACCAAACTCTGTAAAGGAAATCGGTGAGGGTGCTTTCAAAGAGTGTATTTCTCTTGAAAGTATAGGTATTCCAAGCTCGGTATCGGAAATTGGTTGGGAGGTATTCAAAAAATGCACATCACTTAAAACCGTCAATATTCAAAACTCTGTAAATAAAATCGGTGGAGCATTTATAGACTGCATCTCTCTCAAAAGTATTGATATTCCCAATTCTGTGACCGAAATAGGAAACATGGCATTTGAAGGGTGCACCTCTCTCCAAATGATTGATTTACCCAACTCCGTAACAACTATAAGTAGATATGCATTTAGTGACTGTTGTTCATTGGAAAGCATCGATATACCAAACTCTGTGAAAGAAATAGGTGAGGCGGCATTTCATGGATGTACTTCCCTAAAGACTATTGATATACCAAACTCTGTGACAATCATTGGTAAAGGAGCATTTTCTGGTTGTACATCACTTAAAGATGTAAATATACCTAATTCTGTGACAGAAATAAATGGTATTTTCAATACCTGTATTTCCATTGAAAGTGTTGACATACCTGATTCAGTGATGAAAATTGGCGGATGGACATTTCATGGTTGCTCTTCTCTTAGGAAGATTTGTATACCAAACTCTGTAACAGAAATAGGTGAATTCGCATTCAATCGTTCTTCTTTGGAAGAATTAGAAATCACATCTAACACATTTGAAATTGGAGAGCATGCTATATGCAATTGTCCTATTAGAAGAATAACAGTTGATAAAGCGAACCCAGTATATTTTTCCATAGATGATGTTCTTTTCAAAAAGTTAGAAGGAGAGAAAAACTTTTTGGTTAAATATGCACCGAAGAAGGAAGGGAAAAAGTATTGCATTGACGAAAATACCATCATGTTAGATAGCTGTGCATTTAAAAATGCAAAAGAATTAGAGGAGATTGTTCTTCATGAGGGAATACTCTCATTAGGAGAAGAACAAACATTTGCATTTTGTACATCATTGAAACAATTAATTCTTCCATCATGTATTAGAATAATACCAGAGAGAGCATTTTCTGGATGTTCCTCACTAAAGGAAGTTGCGCTACCAAATTCAGATAACTATTCTATCAAAGACTTAATCTTCCAAAATTGTCATTCATTAACAGCAATTCACTCATCATCAGAAAAGATAGATAATATAGAAATAGACGAAAAAGCATTTGATGGTTTCGATATTGATGAATGTACATTGTATATTCCTTCAGGGACAAGATGGGCTTACAGGCACCATCCAGGATTCGGAAAGTTCAAGAATATTGAAATTGAAAAAATGAAGTAACAAAAATGATTTATTCCTATTCAATAAATTTGACATCAAATAAAGAATCAAATGATTTCTTAAGATGTCTTTGGTCACGAATACGAATACACTTTGGTAATATTGGTTGGCTATTTCAGCCAATGAAGTGTAGAAACAATTATATACATTTGGGGGTTACAAGTTTTGGTAGTATTAATACATTCGATGTCTCATGCCAATATAAAATAAAAGGTTGTATATCAGTTATTCAATTTGAAAATGAGAGTGATAATGAAGACCATTCATTGAGAGGGAATCTAAATGCGTGTATAGAAGAAGCAAAACATTTTGGTGAATATCTACAACTATTTACATATAAATACTTTTTTGACGAGTCATTGTCTTTTAAGAAAAAAAATGGCAAACTTATTTCAATAGATAAAAATACAATTTCTTTTCAAGTTAAAGCGTATGACAGAGTTGACGCTTTGTCATTATCAAAGATGTATTTATCATTCATTTGTGATTTGTTGACGTTTGACACGTTAAAATATATTACTGTTTCTACAAAAGAAACATTTTTAGCAAGAGAGAAACATTGTTTCAATATAGAATGGATTAATAGTGAAACAGGCGAAAGAGTTAGTAACAAAGATATTGATGCCAATGAAAATGGCATAGACATTTCACCTGAAACATTTTCATACATAGAATCATTTTTACTTCGACCATATATGTATGAAGATCATTATACCCTTTTTGAGAAAAGTGTCATTACATTTGCGCAGGCTATTTGGAATGAAGAAGAATCCAATGCTAGAAACAATTTGAATACACCTTATGCAGAGCAAGCAGTTACGTTCTATATGTCTGCTCTTGAAATAATTACCCAGGAAGATATAAAACCTCATAAATGTAGCGAATGTGGGCAAGAAACCTTTTCAATTGCAAATAGAGTTAAACAATTGGCAAAAAAGGCTATCGAGAATGGAGAAGAGTTTGCCCAATTGCATTATAGTCAAAGAAGCAGTTTTGTTCACATGGGTGAATATATGTCCAATTATAGTGACATGGGAAGTGTTATACCATTACTAAGTAAAAAGAATAAAAATGGGACTATTAATCAAAGATCTATGCTTGAATTGGATTTAAAAAGTATTATTAAGAAATGCATACTATGGCATGAGAATCACGTCCATAAGTGCCTAGAAGTTTTCTCTTTATTTTATTTGTTCTTGCAATAGGAATAAAGATGATAAATGTTATCTGAATATGGACTAAAAAGAGATAATGATATGGCAAAAAGAAGAGAAATAAGAAACAGTACGGCTGAGTTCCTAATCTTTCAGGCAGAGGCTAAGGAACAGGGCGTGGAAGTGTACTACAAAGATGAAAACATCTGGGCCACTCAGAAAGCTATGGCTACGTTGTTTGACGTCAATGTTCCTGCCATCAGTAAGCATTTGAAGAATATTTTTGAGTCTGGAGAGTTGAAGGATGATTCAGTTGTTTCCAAAATGGAAATAACTGCATCTGATGGCAAACATTATCAGACACAATTTTATTCACTTGATGCTATTATCGCAGTGGGTTATCGTGTTAACAGCGTTCGTGCGACCCAGTTTCGCCAGTGGGCAACCAGTGTTTTAAAGGTTTATGCCATTCGTGGCTATGTGCTTGACAAGAAACGCATGGAGAACGGCACGTTCTTGGATGAGGACTACTTTGAACATCTGTTAGCAGAGATTCGTGAGATTCGACTGTCTGAGCGACGTTTCTATCAGAAATTGACGGATATCTATGCGACAGCAATCGATTACAATCGTGATGCGCCAACAACAAGATTCTTCTTCAAGATGATGCAGAACAAGATGCACTATGCCGTTCATGGACGCACTGCCGCAGAGTTAATAGTTGAGCGTGCTGATGCTGAACAAGAACACATGGGGTTAACAACCTGGGAGAATGCTCCTGACGGAAAGATTGTAAAGACAGACGTGGCAATAGCCAAGAACTACTTAAAAGAGGTGGAACTGGCAGACATGGGACAACTTGTGAATGGTGTATTGGAATTGGCAGAACGTATGGCTAAACGTCATATCCCAATGACAATGGAGGATTGGGCCAAACAGATTGATACTATCTTGGCGGCTGGTGGTAATGAAGTGCTACAAACGGCAGGTTCTGTAACAGCAGAAGAGGCCAAAGAACATGCCGAGACTGAATTTGAGAAGTACCGCATCGTACAAGATCGTTTGTTCCAAAGCGACTTTGACAAGTATTTGGGTGAATTACCTTTTGAAGGTGAGTAAGATTTCTGTATACAACATATCATTACGGTAAAAGGACGTAGCCTAATACGCACTTATCTGGCAAGTGCCACAAAAAATGCCGCAATCGGTTCAAGAGCGATGAGCAAGCTCAGAGGAAAAAAGAGATGAATAGATTTTGCTCTTTCAAAAGAAATGTTTACCTTTGCACCCGATGATGAGTTATTGAAACGGCTAGTGGCTCAGCGTCGGGTGTTCTTTGATGCAGTTTATAGCAGAATGTGGAATTGAGTACGGTTGCCAATTCGTAACCCTATTTTTCATCAATCCCCCAGACTGCCTTTATATTATATAAAGAAAAGCTGAAAATTCTTACAAAGTTACGAAAAACACCTGCTAGTCCAAACCTGATTGATTTCTGTTTTGTTTCTCGCGCGATAATAAATAATGAGTGCATCTTTTGTAGCAAAGAATGCGAGGAGTTGTGTGTATGTCATCAATTTTTATTAAATTTGCACTCGCAAACTTCTTTAAAAAATAGCATGAAAGTACTTTTAATTAATGGCAGTGCTCGCAGACAGGGTAATACATTCCTTGCGCTTAGTGAGGCGGCAAAGCAGCTGGAGAAACATGGCGTAGAAACTGAGATAGTGCAAATAGGCACCAAACCTGTACGTGGGTGCATAGCTTGCGGCCAGTGTAAGGCCAAGGCATTAGGGCGCTGCGTATTTGATGATGATATATGCAATCGCATATCTGAAAAGTTGGACGGTGTTGACGGACTGATCGTGGGTTCGCCAGTCTATTATGGCCAACCCAATGGTAGTGTGCTCTCTTTGGTCCAGCGGATGTTTTTCTCTGCTGGCGAAAAGGTGCAGAATAAGCTTGCGGCTGCTGTGTGCGTATGCCGTAGGGGTGGTGCCACTGCTGCTTTTCAAACCATGAACATGCCTTTTCAGATGATGAATATGCCAGTAGTCACTTCTCAGTATTGGAATATTGTCTATGGTCGTGATGAGGGGCAGGCTGCCCTTGACACCGAGGGCATGCAGACCATGCGTACTATGGCCGATAATATGGCATGGCTTCTCAAGAAAATCCATGCAGATGGTGCGCCCGACTATCCAGAACGTGAGCCTTGGGCACCTATGCATTTTGTCCGATAGACGATACTTATCAACTTCCGAACTTTTAATTACCAACTTCTATGCCTTATATTCGAATCAAAGCCTATCCTAAGGATGAGGCTGTCAAGCAAAAAGTGGCTGAGGCCATCAACAAAGTTTTTCTCGACAATTGGGGCTGTGCTCCTGAGGCGGTAAGTATCTCCTTTGAGGAAGTCGCTCCCGAATTGTGGGAACAACAGGTGGAGAACGGCGAGATTGAATCATTACGCGATAAGATGTTTATTCTCCACGGCGATAAGAATTATTAAAGATTAAATCCTGCGCAGCGATTGCGCAGGATTTAATCTTTCTTTTTGCGGAAGGAGAGGGATTCGAACCCCCGGTGCCTCTCAGCACGCCGGTTTTCAAGACCGGTGTAATCGACCACTCTACCATCCTTCCGAGTGATTTTCGGGCGCAAAAGTAATACATTTTTCTAAAAATACAAGTAAATGACACCAATTTTTAGTCTTTGTCGCCTTTTTTTCTTTGCTATTGGAAATCTTTTCGGTAATTTTGCGGACTCAAAATGCGTGCGCGCATACCCTGGCGCGCAGAAACAATATTATTAAATAGCAACATGATCTACCCCAAGAACTTTGAGTCTAAGATAGGCTTTAGCGAAATACGCACCCTTCTCAGGGGGCGTTGCCTGTCGGCTATGGGTGCAGACGAAGTTGCTAAGATGACTTTCAGCAGCGATGTGGCAGAAGTCAATCGTATGCTTGCTACGGTCAAAGAGTTCCGCTCCATCATGGACGGTGATACTGATTTCCCAGTGCAGAATATCACTGATATGAGGGCTGCACTGCTCCGTCTTCAGATTAAGGGCACCTATATTGACGAGCAGGACTTGTTTGCTTTGCGCAATACGATCGACACCCTCAGCGCCATATCCGAGTTCCTCCTCGAGAGGGACGAGGCGGCACATCCAGCCTTTGGCAAATCAAGTGAAGAGGGCGAGCCTCAGGCTCCATACAAATATCCGCTGCTGGCCAGAATGGCAAATCAAGTCAAGGTTTTCCCTCGTTTTATCATTCAGGTTGACAGCATATTAAATAATTTCGGTAAGGTAAAGGACGATGCCTCTCCTGACCTTGCTAGGATTCGTCAATCGCTAGTTGGCGCAAGGCGCAGTGTCAGCATTTCACTCCGCAATGTGCTTAACAAGGCACAGGAGAGTGGCTATGTGGACAAGGACATTACTCCCACCTATCGCGATGGTCGCCTCGTTATCCCGGTCAAGCCGGAGATGAAGCGTAAGATTCGCGGCATTGTCCACGATGAGTCTGCTACAGGCAAGACTGTTTTTGTGGAGCCTACCGAGGTGGTGGAGGCAAACAATCGCATACGCACCCTTGAGGCTGAGGAGCAGCGGGCTATCATCCTGATCCTGCAAGCTATGACGGAGATTCTTCGTCCACAGATTCCCGACATGCTCGAGGCTCTCAATTTCCTAGGCAAGATTGATTTTATTAGGGCCAAGGCAGTGCTGGCCGACAAGATGGATGCCGTGGAGCCTATGCTTAGTCCATTTCCCACCATTGACTGGGTGATGGCGCGCCATCCGCTGCTGGAGACCTCGCTGCGCAAGCAAGGGCGCGAGATAGTGCCGCTCGATATCAACCTGACCAACACCAACAGGCTGCTGCTTATCTCTGGCCCCAACGCCGGAGGTAAGTCGGTTTGCCTTAAGACCGTAGCTTTGCTGCAGTACATGATGCAGTGTGGCCTCTCAGTGCCTATGCGCTCCAACTCCAAGGCTGGTCTCTTTGAGAGCATATTCATTGATATTGGTGATGAGCAGAGCATCGACGATGATCTCAGCACCTATTCCAGCCATTTGCTCAACATGAAGAATATGATGAAGCTCTGTTCTTCGCGCAGCCTGATACTTATCGACGAGTTTGGCGGTGGCACTGAGCCGCAGATTGGTGCTGCCATAGCTCAGGCAATGCTCGATGTCTTTGTAGGCAAGTCCACCTATGGCGTCATCACCACCCATTACCAGAGCCTTAAGCATTACGCCAGCAACCACGACGGTATCGTCAATGGCGCGATGCTCTATGACCGCAATGAGATGCGCCCACTCTTTGTCCTTCAGACGGGCAACCCCGGCAGTTCCTTTGCCATTGAGATAGCGCGCAACATCGGTCTGCCCCAGCAGGTGATAGAGAAGGCTTCAGTCATTGTGGGCGAGGATTATATCAGAAGCGACAAATACCTCCAGGATATTGTGCGTGACAAGCGCTATTGGGAGAACAAGCGCCTTGCCGTCCACCAGAAGGAGCGCACTCTGCAGCAGATGATTGACAGCTATGAGGAGCGTCTCAAGTCGCTCGACAAGGAGCGCCGTGCCCTCATTGACGAGGCAAGGGAAAAGGCGGAGACACTTTTTGCTAATAGCAATGCTGTGATAGAGAACACTATCCGTTCCATCCGCGAGGCTCAGGCAGAGAAGGAGGAGACGCGCCGCCTTCGCAAGGAGCTTGAGGATTTCAAGGAGCAGGTGCTTGACGACAGTCCTGACAACGACGATGCCATCAACCGTAAGATGGATCAGATACGCCGCCGCCGCGAGCGTCGTGAGGAGCGACGCAAGATTCGCGCCGTAGCCACCCCCGATGGCGCAACATCCAGCAAAACCGTTGCCAGCGATTCGCCTAAATTGCCGACACTCTCTTTGGGCGACTTTGTAAAGGTCAAGGGTAGCACCTCTGTTGGCAAGATTGTTAAGCTTGGCGCCAAGGAGGCCGTCGTTCAGGCCGGCATGATTAAGCTTAACGTCAGCATTGACAGTCTGGAGCGCACCGATGCTCCTAAAGCGGCTGAAGCAGACAGCAATGTTAACTTCATTGGTCGCACCACACGGGAGCAGATGCACGAGAAACGCCTCAACTTCAAGCCTGATATAGATGTGCGAGGAATGAGCGGCCGCGAGGCCATCGAAGCCATAACCTATTTCGTGGAAGATGCCATTCAGTGCGGAGCCACGCGCCTTAGCATCCTCCATGGCACAGGCACCGGCTATCTCCGCACAATCATCCGCCAGTATCTGCGCACTGTTCCTGCCGTGGCCTCATATCACGACGAGCATATCCAGTTTGGCGGTGCAGGCATCACCATCGTAGAAATGGATTATTAAGGAAACATTAGTTCCCATAATTCCCATAACTCCCATAATTCCCACAAAAATGAACCTAAAAATTGCAGTACTTGCCGGCGACGGCATAGGTCCTGAGATATCCGAGCAGGGAGTCAGCGTACTCACTGCCGTAGCAGAGAAGTTCGGCCATCAGGTCAGCTATAAGTCGGCCCTCTGTGGCGCAGCCGCCATCGATGCTGTTGGCGACCCTTTCCCAGAGGAGACTTTTAATATCTGTCAGAAGGCTGACGCAGTGCTCTTCTCTGCCGTAGGTGACCCCAAGTTTGACAACAATCCTTCTGCCAAGGTGCGCCCCGAGCAGGGGCTGCTGGCTATGCGCAAGAAGCTGGGCCTCTTTGCCAACATTCGTCCTGTGCAGACCTTCGACTGCCTAATCCATAAATCACCGCTCAAGGACGAGCTCGTCCGCGGTGCCGACTTCATCTGCATCCGTGAGCTGACTGGTGGCATGTATTTCGGTGAGAAACACGAGGGCGATGACATGGCTTACGATACCAATAAATATACCCGTCCCGAGGTAGAGCGCATTCTCAAGGTTGGCTATGAGTATGCCATGCGCCGCCGCAAGCACCTCACCGTGGTTGACAAGGCTAATGTGCTGGCTTCCTCACGACTCTGGCGTAAGGTGGCTCAGGAGATGGCGCCGCAATATCCCGATGTGCAGACCGACTTCATGTATGTGGACAATGCCTCCATGCGCATGATTCAGGAGCCGCGCTTCTTTGATGTCATGGTCACCGAGAACACCTTTGGCGATATCCTTACCGACGAGGGGTCCTGCATCAGTGGCTCCATGGGACTGCTGCCTTCGGCCTCCACAGGCACCGGCACACCTGTCTTCGAGCCCATCCACGGCTCATGGCCCCAGGCCAAGGGCCTCAATATCGCCAATCCGTTGGCACAGATACTCTCCGTGGCCATGCTTCTGGAGTACTTCGACCTCAAGGAGGAGGGTGCCCTCGTGCGTGAGGCCGTTGATGCCTCCCTTGAGGCCAACGTTCGCACCCCCGAGATTCAGGTGGAGGGCGGTGCCAAGTATGGCACCCGCGAAGTAGGGCAGTGGATTGCTGACTACATCCGCAGGAAGTAAAGAATATAAGCAACATTTACAACGCCGCCGATACTTTTCCGTGAGTATCGGCGGCGTTGTTTCAAAAAAGTGTGTATATTTGCAAAATAAATTGTTATAAGATGACAGATAAACAGATGTCGGCCGCTGCTGCCGAGTTTGCCAGGCGCTGGCAGGGTAGGGGTTATGAGAAAGGAGAGTCACAGCTCTTTTGGACGGACTTGCTCACCAAGGTCTATGGTGTAGAGAACATAGCCGACTTTATACGCTATGAGGAGCAGGTAAAGGTCGATAAGACCAATTTCATTGACGTTCACATTCCGTCCACCAAGGTGCTTGTTGAGCAGAAATCGCTTGGCAAGGACCTGCGCAAGGGCATAGTGCAGAGCGACGGCTCGGTGCTTAATCCTTTTCAGCAGGCTAAGCGCTATGTGGCCAATATGCCGCTGTCAGAGCATCCTCGTTGGGTGGTGACATGCAATTTCATGGAGTTTCTTGTCTATGACATGGAACAGCCCAATGGTGAACCCGAACAGATTTTGCTTGAAAATCTGGGCAAGGAGTACTATCGTCTAAAATTTCTTGTTGACCAGAAAAGCGAGCATATCTCCAAGGAAATGGAGGTGTCAATGCAAGCCGGCGAGATTGTGGGGCGTATCTATGAAGCCCTGCTCGCTCAGTATGCTGACAATTCTCCAGAGGCTTTGCGCTGGCTCAATATTCTTTGCGTCCGCATCGTTTTCTGTCTGTATGCTGAGGATTCCGGGATGTTTGGCCACGACCAGTTTCACGATTTCCTTGTAACGTATGAGGCAAAGGATCTGCGCCGTGCGTTGAAAGACCTCTTTGATGTACTCAATACTCCCCAGGATAAGCGCAGCAGATATCTGCAAGACGACCTTAAGGCTTTCCCATATACCAATGGCGGGTTGTTTGAGGAAGATATAGAAATTCCACAGTTTACCGAGGAGCTGAAGCAGACACTCCTGCAGAATGCAAGCCTTGACTTCGACTGGAGCGAGATATCGCCAACTATCTTTGGAGCTGTCTTTGAGAGTACGCTCAACCCTGAGACTCGTCGCAGCGGAGGCATGCACTATACCAGCATTGAGAATATCCACAAGGTCATTGACCCTCTGTTCCTGAATGATTTGCGCCGTGAGCTGGACGAGATACTGGAAGAAAAGGTTGAGAAGCAGCGACAGAAGAAACTCGATGTTTTCCAGGACCGGTTAGCATCGCTCACTTTCCTTGACCCGGCGTGCGGCTCTGGCAATTTCCTTACGGAGACTTATCTCTCGCTCCGCCGCTTGGAGAACGAGGTTATCCGTGAGCGCCACCACGGACAGACGATGATGGGCGAGTTTGTCAATCCTATCAAGGTGAGCATCCAGCAGTTTTATGGCATAGAGATTAATGACTTCGCTGTAACAGTTGCCACCACAGCACTTTGGATTAGTGAGTCGCAGATGCTTCGCGAAACAGAGCGTATCATCCAGCAGGACATCGACTTCCTTCCTCTGAAGAGCTATACCAATATCCGCGAGGGCAATGCTCTGCGGATGGATTGGGATATGATAGAGGTTCCTTCTGACATACCGACAATTCACGCAAAAAATGTTCATTTGATAGTTGAACCTGATGCGTTGATGGCCAGTGAACCAACAACAGAGTACAATGAAGTAAACGTCGTAACCCCTTGTTTTGATGGAGAAGTGAAACCTGATAAACAACGTTATCAAGTCCATTTTGATTACATTATGGGTAATCCACCGTTTGTAGGCGGAAAAATGATGGATCCTCCACAAAAAGATGACATGATTCATGTTTTTGGAAAGAAATGGAAGAATCTAGGAAACATGGATTATGTATGCTGTTGGTATAAGAAAGCGGCAGATCTAATGCAAGGTACAACTACAGAAGCGTCTTTTGTTTCAACAAATTCTATAACGCAAGGTCAAGCGGTAGCTAGTTTGTTATCTGTTTTGTTGGCAAAAGGAATTCATATTAATTATGCATGGAGAACATTTAGATGGGATAGTGAAGCTTCTTTAAAGGCTCATGTGCATTGTGTAATTATTGGATTTAGTTATGTCGAGCGCGAGAAAAAAGAAATATATACAAATTCGACAACTCCCATATTCGCAAATAAAATAAACGGATTTCTAATTGATGCGGATAATATTATTATCGAGAATAGAACGAGTCCCATTTCAGACGTACCTTCAATGGATTTTGGAAACATGCCAAATGACGGAGGTAATTTAATCTTGACAGCAGAAGAACGTGAAGAAGTAATAAGGCAGGAACCTCCTCTAGAAGATTTTATACGCCCATACGTTGGAGCGGTAGAGTTTATAAATAGAAAGACAAGATATTGTTTCTGGCTTAAAGGAATTAGTCCTGCCATAATTAGAAACAGCCCCATACTGAGAAAACGAGTAGAAAAAGTAAGAGAGTTACGCCTAGCGAGTACAGCAGCACCAACCCGAGAAAAGGCAAATACTCCACATTTGTTTTTCTATGCACCTCATCCAGACTCCCCCTATTTACTGGTTCCAAGTACATCTTCAGAAAGACGGAGGTATATACCAATGGGCTTTATGGATGCAAACATAATATCAAGCAATGCAAATCTTATTGTTGCGAATACAGGCTTGTATCACTTTGGCATTATGGAAAGTAATGTGCATATGGCATGGGTACGTGCCGTTTGTGGCCGCTTGAAGAGTGATTATCGTTATTCAAACAAGGTCGTTTATAACAACTTTCCATGGCCGACTCCGACGGAGGAGCAGAAAGCAAGGATTGAGCAGACGGCACAAGCCATTCTTGATGCACGTGCCAAATATCCTGATTCTTCACTTGCTGACCTATATGACGAGCTGACCATGCCAGTGGAACTGCGCAAGGCTCATCAGGACAATGACCGCGCCGTCATGCAGGCATACGGTTTCCCTGTGAAGTCCACCTTTACCGAAAGTCAGTGTGTAGCCGAACTGTTTAAGCTGTACCAAGAACTGACAAAATAAAGTACATTTTCCATTTTCCGTGCAAATATTTGGAGAAATGGAAAGAAATGTATAGTTTTGCAACAAGAAAAGAGGTAGAGATATGATACAGATTATCCTTTACATAATACTCGGTTTGCTGGCTGCCTTTGTCCTATTCATTGTGTTTGCCGAATTTTACGGTTACTTTGTGCATGGTATGCCAATGGATTTTTTTACGCCGGAGACGGACGAGCAGAGAATCAAGCGGTATGAAAAGCGGTTCAACCGTAAGCTTAGGAGGAAACGATTCCGTTTGCTTTGGCCAGAGGACGAGAACCAGGACATGTTCGGCAATCCGATGTAGGAAGAACTGTCTTTTTCCATACTGAATTAGCGTGTTACTTTTGTATTGTTAACGAAGTAACACGCTTTTTCGTTTCTTAGCATTCACGGTTAATTTCTGATAATTCATGTTTAAGAAAATCCTAACGTGGACTGTAGAAAATCTAATGGCGACTTTAAAAAATCTAATGGCGTGCTTAGAAATTTTAACAGCGGGATAAAATCAGTAAATGCTGACTTAAGCACGGGGAGCGTGGATAAAAACGGACAGAAAATGCCCCGCGAGGTTACAAAGTCCGCGTTAAAAGCGCGCAGTTATGCAAAAACAGCGGCGAAAACTTTGTCAGTTTCAAGAAAATTACTACTTTTGCGCGCCGATTATTATCAAGAAGGGTCCCGAATGGTAGGGGCTCTGAGAGAAACATTAGAAACGCTCTGAGCCGTCGGCGGGCTTTTGGCCGAGTCTCCGGCAAAGCGAGGAGCACATTAGTTAACAAATCAGCATGCTGACAGCACCCGTCATGGAGCGCGGCAGCGTGCGGACAAAAAACCAACAAACAAGTGAACACTTTAAGTTACAAGACCATCTCTGCCAACAAAGAGACAGTGCAGAAGGAATGGGTTGTAGTGGACGCTACCGATCAGATTCTCGGTCGTCTGGGCTCAAAGGTTGCAAAACTTTTGCGCGGAAAGTACAAGCCGAATTTCACTCCCCACGTGGACTGCGGCGACAATGTAATCGTAATCAATGCCGACAAGGTTAAGCTCACCGGCAAGAAGTGGACCGACAGGATCTACTATCATTATACCGGCTACCCCGGCGGCCAGAGGGAGAACACCCCTGCCAGCATCATGGCTAAGCCCAACGGTGCCGACCGCCTGGTGAGGAGAGTTGTTAAGGGCATGCTGCCTAAGAACAAGCTGGGCGCTCAGATTCTGGGCAACCTCTATGTCTATGCAGGCAGTGAGCACAAGCATGAGGCTCAGCAGCCGAAGGCTATTGATATTAACCAGTATAAATAATTCAACACCATGGAAGTTATCAACGCATTAGGCCGTCGCAAGAGCGCCGTTGCCCGTGTATATGTTACCGCCGGTACTGGTAAGATTACTATCAACAAGAGAGACCTCACTGAGTACTTCCCCTCAGCTATCCTGCAGTATGTGGTTAAGCAGCCGCTGGAGACCCTGGAGGTGGCAGACAAGTATGACATCAGCCTTAACATCTTCGGCGGTGGTTTCACCGGTCAGTCGCAGGCTGCCCGCCTGGCTATTGCCCGCGCACTGGTGAAGATCAATGCTGACGACAAGAGCGCACTGCGCAAGCAGGGCTTCATGACTCGCGACAGCCGCGAGGTGGAGCGCAAGAAGCCGGGTCGTCCCAAGGCACGCCGCAGGTTCCAGTTCAGCAAGCGTTAATATCTATACCTTATTTATATATATTATACGCTCGCAAGAGAGAGAACCACAGTTTAGTATCTAAACCGCCCAGACCCGGAGAGGTGTTTGACGATCAGATAATCCTGACTTTTAACGACAACAGATTGTCAAATCGTGGAATGGTGAAATCGTCAAATCAATTTGCCGGCTACCCGTGCGGTTGGGTTAAATCAGAAAACCAAAAAAGAAAGTAAACAAATTCAAATTATTATGGCAAGAACAAATTTTGATCAGTTATTGGAAGCAGGTTGCCACTTTGGCCACATGAAGAGAAAGTGGAATCCTGCCATGGCTCCCTATATCTTTATGGAGCGCAACGGTATTCACATCATCGACCTCCACAAGACGGTTGCCAAGATTGACGAGGCTGCTGAGGCTATGAAGCAGATTGCCCGCTCAGGCAGGAGAATCCTCTTCGTTTCCACCAAGAAGCAGACCAAGGACATCATCGCCGAGAAGGCTGCCTCCGTTGGCATGCCTTTCGTCAACGAGCGCTGGCCGGGCGGTATGCTCACCAACTTCTCTACCATCCGCAAGGCTGTGAAGAAGATGGCTACCATCGACAAGATGATTGAGGACGGCACCTTTGCCAACCTCTCCAAGCGTGAGCTGCTGCAGGTTACCCGTCAGAGGGCTAAGCTGGAGAAGAACCTCGGCTCTATCGCCGACCTTACCCGTCTGCCCTCCGCACTGTTTGTTGTTGACGTGATGAAGGAGGATATCGCCGTTCATGAGGCCAACCGTCTGGGCATCCCCGTGTTTGGCATCGTTGATACTAACTCTGATCCCCGCAATATCGACTTCGTAATTCCCGCCAACGATGATGCTACCAAGAGCGTAGAGGTTATCCTCAATGCTGTTTGTGCTGCCATCGCCGAGGGTCTGGAGGAGCGCAAGGTCGAGAAGGCTGACGCTGAGGCCGCTGAGGCTCAGGCCGAGGCTGAGGCTGCTGAGGCAAAGCCCCGCCGCCGCCGCACTCGCACCCGCGTAGAGACTCCTGCCGCCGAGGAGGCTGAGGCTGCTGAGGCCGCACCTGCTGCCGAAGAAGCTGCTCCCGCTGCTGAGGAAGCTGCCCCCGCTGCTGAGTAATTTTTCAAATTCTAATTTTCAAATTCTAAATTAAATAATTATGGCAGTAACAATTGCTGATATTCAGAAACTTCGTAAGCTCACCGGTGCCGGTATGAGCGACTGCAAGAAGGCTCTGGAGGAAACAAACAATGATATTGATGCCGCCGTTGAGGTCATCCGCGCTAAGGGTAAGGCTGTAGCCGCCAAGCGCTCCGACCGCGAGGCATCTGAGGGCTGCGTGCTCTGCAAGGCCGTTCCCGGCTTCGCCGCTACTATCGCCCTGAAGTGTGAGACCGACTTCGTGGCTAACAATGCCGACTTCATCAAGCTTACCCAGGATATCCTCGACCTCGCTGTTGAGAATAAGTGCAAGACCCTCGACGAGGTGAAGGCTCTGCCCATGGGTAATGGCGATGTTGCTCAGGCCGTGGTTGACCGCAGCGGTATCACCGGTGAGAAGATGGAGCTCGATGGTTACAAGGTAATCGAGGGCGACAATGTCTCCGTTTACAACCATCAGGGTAAGAACATGCTCTGCACCATGGTGCAGCTGTCCACCCCCGTTGGCGAGGCCGTTGGCCATCAGGTAGCCATGCAGGTGGCAGCCATGAATCCCGTGTCCATCTCCGAGGCTGACGTGCCCGAGCAGGTGAAGGAGAACGAGATGAAGGTGGCTGTTGAGAAGACCATCGAGGAGCAGGTTGAGAAGGCCGTTCAGAACGCACTGAAGAAGGCTGGCTACAACCTCTACATCGCTGAGAACGAGGAGCACATTGCCGAGGGTATCGCCAAGGGTAACATCACCGAGGCTCAGGCTGACGACATCCGTCGCATCAAGACTGAGACCGCTGCCCAGAAGCAGGCTACCATGCCTCAGGAGATGGTACAGAAGATTGCCCAGGGTCGCATGAACAAGTTCTACAAGGAGAATTGCCTCCTCAATCAGGACTACATCATGGACGGCAGCAAGACCGTCAGCGCTTTCATCAAGGAGGCCGACAAGGATTGCACTGTTACCGCTTTCACCCGTTTCACCCTCCGCGCTGAGTAAGAGAAGAGATTTTTTCTCTAAGTAATATTTCCTTTGTCAGTGGCTTGCGCGAATTAGCGCGAGCCACTGATTTTTTTGTCCGAAGGTATAAGCTGCAAATACGACATTGATTTCCTTGCAGAGCGAGAGAGTGGCCGCAGTGCCGAGGGCAGTTAGAGCAAATCTCTGTTCATGCAACCAGACTGCGAAATCATGTGTCTTAATTCTGAGCTCCTGAAATTTTACGACACTCTCCTGCAATCTTGTCGCGTATTCATGGAATCTTACTGCGTACTCCTATGATTTAGCCGCGTAATCCTGCAATCTTACTGCGAACTCCTATAATTTAGCCGCGTCCTCATGAAATAATTCAGCTTAAATTATTCGTAATTCAGACTAAATTATTTTAGGTAATGATATAGATGTTGGCACAGATTACTCATAATGCAGCCAATTCTGACTGCGTTAGTTGTATGTTTATTGCATAGCAGCGTTGATTAGAATAGACATGAGACTTTTATTCCGAGTCTTATGCGTGTTCATTGCCTAAGTTTAATCTAATCCCGTTCAAAAAAGTTTTAATCCCGTGGGAAAATAAACTAATCCCGTGAATAAAGATTTTAATCCCGTGGAGCTAGCGTTTTTCCACGGGATTAGATTTCGTTTCAAGGCTTTTAGCTTTCGTTTCAAGGCTTTTAGTTTTGATTTCCATAGGACTACATTACCCTGCATATTAAATCGTCTGTTTTTCAACTCTTTAACCGAAACAATGCAGGAATGTATGCAAAAATTATTTTATTTTTT
>JAEEGL017367995.1_pt1 | contig 19604 bp, 18 predicted proteins | sample 9134231 | NCBI WGS metagenome assembly JAEEGL01 (sample SAMN16246548, study PRJNA631951) | gut metagenome | biome: gut microbiome; feature: rumen; material: fiber-attached | host: Bos | place: Iran: Karaj | collected 2018-10 | reverse complement strand
GTTCATTGCTTCTCTTTCGGTTCTGTGAATCTGCATTTATGTTAGAATAATAAAGAAATAAGGAGAATAGATATGAATATTGAGGAAAAACTGGTACAGACCATTACCGGGATCATAAAAGACAAATATGAAATTGCTCCTGAAAACGGAATGATCATGGTAGAGATTCCGAAAGATAACGGCAACGGCGACTATTCCACGAATATCGCCATGCGTCTTACCAAGATCCTGAAAAGACGTCCTCAAGAAATCGCACAGGAAATCAAAGAAGAACTGCTGAAGCGGCTCGACAATGTTCAAAGTATTGAGATCGCCGGTCCGGGCTTTATCAATTTCTGGCTGAAGAAGGATGCCATGGCAGATATTATCAATACAGTCATCGAAAAAGGAGACGGATACGGCCATTCCGATACCGGAAAAGGTCTTAAAGTTCTTGAAGAATATGTCAGTGCCAACCCAACTGGACCGCTGCACTGCGGTCATGCGCGCGGTGCCTGCTGGGGCGATTCCTGCGTCAGGATCATGAATGCTGCAGGATATCGGGCAACCAGAGAATACTATATCAACGATGCCGGTGCGCAGATGATGAATCTGGGCAAATCGCTGCTTGGCAGATACAGAGAACTGTTCGGTCTGGATTTCACGCTGCCGGAAGACGGCTATCACGGACCGGATGTCATAGAAATCGCTAAGGAAATCAAGGAAAAAGAAGGCGACAAGTATCTTAAGATGAGTGAAGAAGAAGCCGTTCTTGCTCTGAAAGAAGCCGGAAGAGCCAAAGAACTCGACAGGATCAAAAAAGATCTGGAATACTACGGATGCGGATTCGATTCCTGGATCTCGGAGCAGTGGATCGTCGGTCAGGGTATGGTAGAAAAAGCCGTAGAAAAGATGCAGTCGATGGGTCTTTTGTATGAAAAAGACGGAGCTATCTGGTTCGAAGCGACAAAATACGGGGACGACAAGGACCGTGTACTGAAAAAATCAGACGGCTACTATACCTATATGACACCGGATATTGCCAACCATATCTACAAGTACGAAAGAGGCTATGATCTTCTGGTAAATATCTGGGGTGCCGATCATCACGGCTACATTCCAAGAATGAAGGCGGCCATGGAGGCTTTGGGCTATCCGCGAGAGAATCTTCAGGTCGATCTCTGCCAGATGGTCAGAATGGTGGAGAACGGTCAGGAAGTCAAGATGTCGAAACGTACCGGCAATGCGATCACTTTAAGAGAACTTGTAGATGATATCGGCGTCGACTGTGCAAGATACTTCTTCCTTTCGAAAGCTTTGGATACCCATCTAGACTTTGATTTGACCCTTGCCAGAACGAAAACCAACGACAATCCTGTCTACTATGCGCAATACGCATATGCCCGTATCTGTTCTGTATTGAGGCAGTCGGCAAACGGCTATCATAAACAGGAAAGCTATTCCCTGCTGTCTCATCCGAAAGAAGTCGATCTGCTGAAACACATCGCATCCTTTACCGATGTTGTCGCTGACGCAGCAGCAAGCAGAAGTCCAAACAAGATCTGCAATTACATTCAGAAACTTGCTACCTATTTCCATTCTTTCTATGGTGCATGCAAGATCAACGATCCAGAGAATTTACAGCTTTCAAACGAACGTCTGGCTCTTGCCGATGCGACCAGAATCACTCTAAAGAATGCTTTGTATCTGCTAGGTGTCAGTGCTCCGGAGTCCATGACGAAAGAATGAAACAGGTGATCTAAACGCGGTAATAAAAAACTGTAGTTCAAGCTACAGTTTTTTTAATAGATATACTCCATCAGGTCGACCATGATATTCCCGGTATCTTCATAGAATACACGATACATTCCGACTGATCGGAAACCCGCTTTTTCATACAGTTCTGCAGCTCTGCTGTTTCCTTCGATGACATCCAGATGAATGGCCTTCACTTTTCCGGAAATGTTTTTGATGATGAAGGACAGCAGTTCTTTTGATAGACCTTTTCTTCTACGGCTGGGATGAATCGCCATAAGATGCAGAACGGCAATCTCTTCTTCTTTCAGATTCAGACTCCAGGGTGCATTCCGATAGTTTTCCTCTTCATGCAGAGAGATGCAGGCAGCTCCCGCTATCTTCTCTCTTTCTTCCAGGATATAAAACAGATCGTTTTCCAGATGCCTTTTCAAATCGTTTGCGGAAGGATAGACGTCTTTTGTCCATGCGGCCCCGCAACTATCGTATCGCTGATAATCGATGACATCATCATAGAACGATTTCAGTCTTATCAGATCGTCTTTTTCTGCCAGTCTGATCATTCTGCCTTTTTCTTGTTTAAGAGTCCCTTTCACATTCTTCTATGGATGTATGACCGTGCCTGTTTTTCCCTGCAGCGCATCCTTGGCTTTTTCAAGAGAAGTAATCAGTGCCTTGCCGGTTATCATCTTTTCCAGATAATCGATACAGGATTCGACTTTCGGAAGCATGCTTCCTTTAGCGAAATGTCCTTCTTCGATGTACTTTTCTGCCTGTTCCAGGGACATCTCGTCAAGGTCGATCTGATTCGGTTTATTGAAATTGATCGATACTTTTTCTACTGCCGTAAGGATTACCAGCATGTCGGCATGCAGATCCAAAGCGAGTTTTGCTGAAGCTCTGTCCTTGTCGATAACGGCTGCAACGCCTTCGAACCAGCCATCTGATTTTACAACCGGGATTCCTCCCCCGCCGACCGTAATGACAATACAGCCTTCAGAAACAAGCCGTTCAATCGTCTCCAGTTCAACAATGGAAACGGGTTTAGGTGATGGAACGACTCTTCGATAGCCTCTACCGGCATCTTCGACAAAAGAATACCCGGTTTCTTCCATGATTCTTTCTGCTTCTTCCTTCAAATAGAACGAACCGATCGGTTTAGTCGGATTCTGAAAAGCGGGATCGTTCCTGTCAACTTCGACCTGCGTAATCACGGTCGCGACCGGCTTGCGGATGCCTCTTTTTTTCAGTTCTCTGCCGATCGACTGCTGAAGATGATAGCCAATATACCCCTGTGTCATGGCACCGCATTCCGGGAAAGGCATTTCCGGCGTACTGCCGCTATTATTATGGGAATTCTCAAAAGCCAGATTTACCATTCCTACCTGCGGTCCGTTGCCATGTCCTACGACGACATCATAACCTTCTTCCGCCAGGTCGACGATCGTGGAAGCGGTCTTCTTGACAAGTTCCAGCTGCTGTTTTGGGGTATTTCCTAATGCATTGCCGCCCAATGCAATAACAAGTCTTTTTCCCATGGCTATTTCAGTGTTGCATACATGACGGCTTTGATCGTATGCATTCTGTTTTCGGCTTCATCGAATACCTTGGACTGCTTTGATTCAAACACCTCATCGGCTACTTCCATTTCCTTTACGCCGAACTTCTCGGCAATTTCCGCCCCGATCGTTGTATTCGTATCATGGAAAGAAGGAAGACAATGCATAAAGATCGCATTCTTGTCGGCGTTGGCCATGACTTCTTTTGTCACGCGGTACGGTTCAAGTAGCCTGATTCTTTCCGCCCAGACATCATCCGGCTCACCCATTGATACCCAGATGTCCGTGTATATGACATTGGCGCCCTGTGTACCTTTCTTGACATCTTCCGTCAGAGTGATCGTACAGCCATTCTCTTTAGCAATTTCCCTGCACTGTTCCACCAGTTCAGACACAGGCATCTGCTGTTTCGGACCGCAGGCGACGAAGTTGATACCCAGCTTCGCGCAGACAACCATCAGCGAATTGCCGACATTGTTTCCGGCATCGCCCATGAATACCAGTTTCTTGCCTCGCATGTCACCCAGATTCTCTTCCGCCGTCATGATGTCCGCCAGCATCTGAGTCGGATGGAACTGCGTTGTCAGACCGTTCCATACCGGTACACCGGATTTTTCGGCGAGTTCTTCAACAATGGACTGATCGAATCCGCGGTATTCAATACCGTCATACATTCTTCCCAGTACTCTTGCGGTATCTTCCAGAGATTCCTTCTTGCCCATTTGGGATGAACCCGGATCCAGATAAGTAACACCCATGCCCAGGTCTCTACCTGCCACTTCAAACGAAGTGCGTGTTCTTGTGGATGTTTTTTCAAACAGCAGAACAATCTGCTTGCCTTTCAGATAGTCATGCGGAATGCCGTTTCTTTTCATATTCTTGAATTCTTTCGACATGTCCAGCAGATAACGGATCTCTTCAGGCGTGAAATCCAGCAGTTTCAGAAAACTGCGTCCTCTTAAATTAATACCCATCTTCTTTTCTCCTTCTAGTCTTCTCTGTAAAGAGGCATAGACATACATCTCGGGCCTCCTCTGCCTCTCGATAATTCTGCGCTTGGTATCGTGATGACGTTCAATCCTTTTTGACGAAGGATCGTATTGGTCACTTCATTCCTTTCATAACAGATGATCTTGCCCGGAGCAATGCACAGGGTATTGGAACCGTCGTTCCACTGTTCCCTTGCTGCGGCAATCATGTCGTCCCCTCCGCACTTGATCAGTTCAACGTTGCTGACTCCGGTATATTTCTCCAGGATTTTCTCCAGTTTCATATCCAGACGGACGATCTGCAGATCGTCAGGGTTTCTGTCCTCCCTTGTGGCAGGTGTGATCTCATAGACTTCCAGCGGACCGATAATGGCCGGATGAACCGTATACTTATCGTAATCGATCCTTGTAAATACAGTATCGAGATGCATGAAAGCCCGCGATTCAGGAATCTTGAATGCCAGTACAGTACGTATCCTGCATTCCGGATCGTTAAACAGGTTTAGAGCGGCGATTTCTATGGCATCCGGCGACGTCCTTTGCGAGATGCCGATCGCAAGTACGTTATCCGTAAGGTTGAATATGTCTCCCCCTTCAATGCTCGCATGATAATCGCGGTCGTAGTAGCGTCTGATTCCGGTAAAATCAGGGTGATACTTGAAGATATAGTCCGCATAGATCGTTTCTCTGCTTCTGGTCGCAAATCTCATCCGGTTTACGAATACGCCGTCCCCCACCGTAGCGAAGGGATCTCTCTGAAAATAAAGATTCGGCATCGGATCGATGATCAGATCATCATCCGGTGCGATCCTATCCTGAAGAGAATACGCCTTTAAGGTCGAGCCCATTTCTTCTTCCATTTCCTTCATCGTAATGCCTTCCATGGTTTTTAGGACGAGTTCCTTGCCCTGAAAGTGTTTTATCAGATATCGGTACAGTTTATCATGCCATCTTTTGGTCTTGATATCCCCCTCAGAAAGCCACTGATAAAGGAAAGACTCAACCAGTTTCGGATTCAGGGCGAGAACTTCCGACATCAGATCTTCCAGATAGACGACTTCGACACCGTTTTCTCTTAGAACAGCGGCAAATGCGTCATGCTCCTGCTGCGCCACTTTCAGATACGGAATATCGTCAAATAGCTGATCTCTTAATGAATCGGGACTAAGATTCAGCAGTTCTCTGCCCGGGCGGTGAAGAAGAACCTTTTTTAAAGGCTTTATTTCACTGGCTACATGTATTCCTTTCATCGTTTCTCCTTTTACACGGCACATGCATCTATACATGTTTCATCTCTTCTATTTTAACAATCCTGAAGCATAACTGTAAACGAAAGAAAACGGCTTTGAAAACAAAATAAAAACCGCAACATTACGATTGCGGCTGTTTTCTCATGGCGTCCATGAAGGGATTCGAACCCCTGACCGTCCGCTTAGAAGGCGGATGCTCTATCCAACTGAGCTACATGGACAGCATTAATATACTAACATCTTTAATTTATTAATTCAATATTGAAATAATCCAATTAGATGGTAAGATAATAGCGATGTGCCTATAGCTCAACTGGATAGAGTGTTTGGCTACGAACCAAAAGGTTGCGGGTTCAAGTCCTGCTAGGCACGCCACGAAAAACAAAACCGTCTCACAGACGGTTTTTCTATTTCAGCATTTTAACGATCAGGCCAACAAACGCACATACGCCAAGGGCAAGTGTTTCTCCTGTCATAAACCCCCTGAAATGGAACATGTAGTCGTGATAATCGGCTGTCATGTCTTCCGTTCCTTTGATTACATAATGCGGATCATGACAGAACCAGATGATATCAAGGAAGATCAGATCGAACAGATTGACGATCGTCCATAGAAGAAAACCGTATCCGAATCCTTCCATAAATGTCTTATATCCGTTCACATACCTTAAGATGACAGCAAATACGGCAATAAACAGAACGATTGCGGTCAGCTTAGCCGTCAGTTTATTCTTCTGTGTCGGGATCCGGTCTTTATATTCTTCTAAAGATTTTACTCTCTCCTGAATCTTTGGCGGGTAATTGTAAAGAATCCCGATCGGTTCTCTGGAGATCAGATAAACCATCAATGTGAATGCTGTGCATAAAACGACGCTTTCAATAAACAGGATCACTTTTTAATAACCTCCCAATGACTTTTTGATAAAGTAGTAGATCAGCATATGCAAAGGATAGACCGCATAAAAACAGATCTGCAGAAAACGGTTGTTGATGAATCCCCGTTTTCCATTGTAAAGTCCGATGACAGCAAACGCAGGAACCGCCTTCCAGTGGCATGACAGAAGAGAGATTCCGGATACTGCTCTTAATACCAAAGAATCTCTTAGCAGATACATCAGTATGATGAAACAGAATCCGCTGTAACCGTAATCGGCTTTCAATACAAAACAGATCAGCAGCAGTCCAAGCAGCAGCAACTGATTCCCGAGCGTTTCTTTCCCTTTCTGTATCTCTTCAGTGAGACATAAACCAAGATAGCCGAGAAACAAGGTAAAGAAAACACTCTGCTTTTCATAATAGAGTGTTCCCGTATGTTCCAGATTCCATGGAATCTCCGAAAGAAACGCAAAGATCAGCAGACGCAGTCCGTACATTTTACGGTTGCGGGTATGGACGAACCCTTCCGTTATCAGAAATGCATATACAGGAAAAGACCATCTTCCGATAAACCGCATTGTTTCATAGCAAGTAAAGCTTTTCCCTGCGACAGTCAAAAACACGGTATCGAATCGATAACGGAATACAACCGCAATGTGATCGACCAGCATCGTTATTACCGCAAATACCTTCAGCATACTGTTGCTGAGTATCTGATATTTTTTGCTTCCTGCTTCCATCTTCTTTTAATCTATATTCCCATCATACACCATTAGGATTCTTTCACTACCTTGCCTGTCATATGTTCAGGTTTTAACGCAAACAAAAGCGTTCCCGGTCCTGACTTCTGTATTTCACTCTCGATATATCCTTCGTCTCTTGTAAACTTATAACTCAGTCTACGGGCAATCTCGTAGGTTTTTTCCCGGTCTTCGATGATTTCTATTCTGCCAAAGACGATAACGCTGCGAATACGTAAAAACCATTCGCCTTCCTGCCTAACGCCTTGATCATAAACACAGAAAGAGGCCTTGTTGTGACGCCTTATTGCATCGATCTTATGGCCGTTTCTTCCTCCGTGAAAATACAGTTTCCCATCTTCCTCACAGTAATAATGATTAAGAGGCACTCCATAAGGATAATCATCCTCTCCAAGCACGGACATTATGCCACGCGGTTCATTCTTCAGAATTTCGATACACTCTTCTGTTGTCAGCTGCTGCTTGCTGCGAAGCATTTCTCTAAACATTTCCACTTCCTCCTACTATCCGGGACTCCACGATATTGAAATAGTGTCTTTCATGTCTGCAAGCACTGAGAAAACAATGACTGTGATCGCTGAAATAAAACGGAAAAAGACAATTACAACTTAAAAGCATCTTTGATCATCATTGCCACAGTCTCCGGCTCTTTGTCGGAGTTTTCGATTCTCAGATAGTTGTCAAAAGTGATCTCACCCTCATGACTTACACATCTATGATTCCTATCATCATCGATTAAACGCCGGTTTGAAGTCTCAATATCTCTTTTTGAAGCCTTGTTTTTCAGTCTGTTTTCAGATATGTTCCTCTGCAGTCTGATTTCCTGCGAAGCTATCAGTTCAACATAATAGAAATCTGTCCCATATGGTTTGAAGATTTCTTTGACATGTTCCAGATATTCCCATTCTGACGGCAAATCAAAATCCATCATCATTGTAAAAATCATCCCGTAATTATCAGAAGCTGCATAGTTTCTGAAAATAACGTCCCGTATTTCTGAGATTGTTTTTCCATCGTATCTACCGAAGATATCTATCACCGGTTCGATGGTCATATGATTGTGAAAAAGCCTTAAACCGGTTATTTTCATTAATTCCTGACCAACGGTCATTTTCCCGACAGCAGCATCGCCGATTATGAATAATAGTTTCATAAGTTATCTCCCCAGATCATGATTCCTTTTTTCAATTCCTAGGGGCTGGAATTAACTGTTTACTCTGACGATACAAAAGGCATACCGTTTCAATATGTTCCGTAAACGGGAACATGTCGACAGGCTGTATCTTTCTGATTGTATAGTTCCTTGTCAGATAGTTCAGGTCATCCTTTAAGGTTGCAGGATTGCAGGACACATAGACGACTTTTTCCGGATTCAGAGCGAACACGCTGGACATGAACTTTCTGTCCGATCCGGTTCTAGGGGGATCCATGATCACGACATCGACATGGATTTTCTGTTTTGCCAGGTATTCCATGTATTTGCCGGCATCTTCGCAGATGAATTCCGCATTTTCGATATGATTCAGTTTCTTGTTGATGAGCGCATCTTTTACTGCCGAACGGTTCAGTTCTACGCCAAGAACCTTCCTGACGGATTTTGAAGTGCACAGACCGATCGTTCCTGTGCCGCAGTACGCATCGATCAGGACTTCGTTTCCCTTCAGTTCCGTGGCTTTAATCGCTGCTGCTGACAGGATTTCGGTTTGCCTTTTGTTTACCTGATAGAACGAGGAAGGAGATATCCTGAATTTCAGTCCGCACAGTTCATCGATAATATATCCCTTTCCATATAAAGTCCGGTTTTTGCTTCCCAGGATCATGGAAGTATGGCGTGAATTGATATTTTGAACGACAGTCTTGATTTCCGGATGTTTTTTAAGCAGATCCTTGACAAGCTGCTCGCCGTTCCTGATGGACGGAGATCCTGTAACCAGGATGACCATGTATTCACCTGTGCCGGAACAGCGTATCATGACATGTCTGATACAGCCTTTCATGGCTCTTTCGTCAAATACGGAAATATGATATTTCATGATCAGATCCTTTATCGTTCCAATGATCTGATTCGCCTTTTCATCACAGATCATGCATTCCTTAATTTCAACGATCTGATGTGTTCCCTGCACATAATTACCGCAGATGACATTGTGGCGATCATCATAGCCGAACGTAACCTGTATCTTGTTGCGGTAATGATAAGGATCATTCATGCCGATGATTCTTTCGACTTTATGAAATCTGCTTAAGAGTTCTTCGATCTTTTTCTGTTTCGTCTCCAACTGATCGGCATAAGAAAAACCCTGCAGCTGACATCCGCCGCAGTATTGAGCAACCGGACATGTTTTTCCGTCTGATCCTTTTCTGTTCATTCCTACACCATTATAGCAGTTGCAGATACCGGTCTAAAAGTTCTCCATTCAGATCACGGATCATTCCGATATCGAATTCTTCCTTATCAGTAGAAACGACAACCTTCTTCTGCGTGTCGATTTTCTTTACACGGATCAGTTTTTCCACATATGATCCGCCTTTCTTCTTCTCATCCGGAACATAATACAGAATTCTTAATTCAGGGCATTCCGCAAGATGATTTTCCAGCACGGACAGTTTCATGTCCAGGATCTCTTTCTCGGTATCGCCCGGTTCCCTGAACGGTTCGGTCATTCTGGCGGCTTCTCTGATGGTTTCCCCGTATCCGGTCAATGCGGCAAACGGAGCGAACTGTGCAGCCCGGTCATAATCGGACATGTGCGGTCTGTTTTTTGAAACAAAGTGAGGAAGATCGATGATGTCGTCATAGTCATGTTTTTCGTTCATTTCCGATGTCCTCCGATCTGTTCATGTCTTAGAATGCCGGTAGCGCCTTCTTCAAAATCGGTACCGTTTAATATGGCGTTCTGTCCATATCTTTTTTTGATGCGCAGGATCGCTTTCTGGATCTGTTCTTCCTTCTTTCTGTCGTGGGCTTCCTTTTCTTTCCTTTCCAGTTCCTTTTCCGGATCGCTGAACAGATCCGTCTGTTCGATCCTGATTCTTTGTGAAACGGCTGAATACGGTAGAACATGGTCGGCACAGATGTTGATCCTTCTGATCAGAAGATGCGGGTCAACGGTTTTTCTATAAATCATCAGCATCGCATCCGTGATTTCTTTCAGTGACGATGTGTAGTCATTCAGCTGGACAGATCCTCCTCCTGGTTTTGGAACGGCTCTTCCATACCAGTTGGAGACGATCTGCCCGTCATAGTTTTCCAGTTCATTGGCTGTATCGTAGTTGACCGTCAGGCCGACATGATCCGTTACAAGATCTTTTTCCAGCAGATCCAGAACAAGATCATTGATCATTTCTTTGATTACGACTTCGGCTTTGCGGTAGGTATACGGTTCCATCAGAACCTGTCCTGAACCAAGAGAACTGCTATCGGGTTTATAAGCCTTGATGTCTTTCATCGTGCAGGATTCAAATCCCCAGGAATGATCGATCAGAAGTTCCGCATTGATGCCGAATTCGTCATAGAGTACACCGTCAGCCTTTAAGGAAAACCTGGCTAAATCGCCCATCGTATAAATGCCGTGTTTTGCCAGTCTTGCGGTTATTCCTTTGCCGATGCGCCAGAAATCCGTCAAGGGCTGATGGCTCCACAGATTTCTGCGGTAGGAATACTCATCCAGCTCAGCGATCCTTACTCCATCCTTGTCGGCGGGCAGATGTTTCGCTTCGATATCCATGGCTACCTTAGCCAGATACAGATTCGTTCCGACACCGGCGGTGGCTGTAATCCCTGTTTCCGCAAGGACTTCCCGGATCATCGTCATGGCAAGCTGCCTGGCTGTCATTTTATATGTGTTCAGATAATCGCTTACATCGATGAACACCTCATCGATCGAATAGACATGAATATCGTCCGGAGAAACATAACGCATGTAGATCTCGTAGATCCTGCGGCTGTATTCCATGTACAGCGACATCCTTGGAACGGCAATGAGAAAAGAAACGTCCAAAGATGGATCTTCTGTCAGTTCATTCAGATATACGGACTCTCCCTTGATCCTGCCTCTGTTTGTTTTTCTTCGTTCCCTGTTGATCCTCAATACTTTCTGTTTGACTTCAAAAAGGCGGGGTCTTCCGGGTATGCCAAAAGACTTGAGCGCAGGAGAAACGGCAAGACAGATGGTTTTGTCGGTCCTGCTTTCATCCGCTACGACAAGATTTACATTCAATGGATCGAGATCTCTTTCCCGGCATTCGACAGATGCATAAAAGGATTTCAGATCGATCGCTATGTAGGTTCTTTCTGAATTCTCCATTCTGATATTATTTTACATGATTTTATTTCAATTAAGAAGCCTGCAGCTTGACGTATTCGTTCAGATAGACTTTCATCAGCGTTGCGTAGACATGCTGATTGTAGGAACCGTTGCCGGAATACTGTTCATTGTTTCCTCCCAGCATCCATACGGCAAAAGCGCCAGCCGCCTTGGACCTGGAAAGACCGCCGTAGCAATGTAGAAGCAATGTATCGACAGACCGGTTGCTGTTTATGAATTCTATGATAGATCTGGCCATTTCTTCACTGAAAAGAACGGCACCCTCCACTTCATTTTCTATATCGTCGAAGTAAAGCGTCAGAACATCCTTACAGTACCGACTCTTTTCAAAACGGATGCCGAAACCGCCTGTATGACTGTCCTGTATCGAGATCACGGCATAAGTATCGTTGCGTGATGCCAGCTCTTCCAAACCGTAAGGATAATAGTGATCCATGACATAATCGAATGCATCATAGACCGACTTTACGACTACTCTTTTCATTGTCTATTGCTGTCTCCTCTTGTTCGAATTAAAGATCGTAACACAATGCCTTCTCTATCTCAACTCCTTCTTTGCAGCGCAACGACACATTCCAGATGAACGGTATACGGGAACATGTCGACAGGATGTATCGTTCCGATATCATATCTTTCTTTTAGCAGTTCAAGATCTCTTGCCAGGGTTGCCGGATTGCAGGAAACGTAGACGATTCTTTCAACTCTGCTGTTGCACAGGGATGCTATCAGTTCTTTCGAAAGTCCTTTTCTTGGAGGATCAACAATGACGGTATTCATGCCTTTCAGATACGGATCCATGTCTTTTGAAGCATCCGCCAGAATGAAATCCGTATTGTTCAGATGGTTCATCAGTGCGTTCTCTTTTGCATCTTCTATCGCTTCCTTAACGATCTCCACTCCAGTGACATGTCCGGCATATCTGGCCAGATACAGGGAAATCGTGCCGATGCCACAGTAGAGATCCAGAATTCTTGAATTGTTTTGGACCTGAGCAAGTCCTTTGATCCTTGCATAGAGTTTCAGCATCTGCCAGTAATTGACCTGATAGAAGGATTTCAGCGACAGTTTGACCCTGATGCCGTCGTAGACATCAAAAACATGGTCTCTGCCATGCAGTACCTTCTCTTCGTCTCCCAGAATGACGTTGGTTTCCTTATCGTTCAGATTGAGGATCACCGACTTGATCTGCGGGTATTTCCGACATATTGCATCTGTTACGGCGTCTAAATCGATATCAAAACTGTTTACAACAAATCCCAACATCACTTCGTCGGTTCCCTGAGCATGCTTAATGATGATATGACGTATCCTGTCGATATCTTGTTTATCAGAAAGCATGATTTTCAGATCGGCGATGATCTTGTTGGCAGTCTTTGATTCAATCAGACAGTCGTCGAACTCGACGATATCGTTGGAAAACCTGCGGTAGAATCCCATCTTGTGATCTCTGCACGGGACCTGTACCTTGTTGCGGTAATAGAAAGGATGATCGGCAGCGACGATGTCGTTGATCTCGTACCCTTTTAATGTGTTCTGAAGGACTTCTTTCTTTAGTTTGAGCTGATAATCGTACAGAACATGCCTATAGTCGCATCCTCCGCATTTATAGGCGATCGGACAGTCGGACTGAACACGGTATGGCGAAGGAACGATCATCTTCTCGATAATACCGATGCTGTAGTTCTTCTTTTCCGCAATGATCCTGACATCGGCTTCTTCGCCCTTGATCATGCCCTTGACGAAAACAACCAGATTATCAGCCCTGGCTATTCCCATTCCTTCAACCGACATGTCGATGCATCCGCATCTTACGATATCATTCTTCATAATAAAAACTTCATGTTTCCATGAAGCTTATTCGCCATCTCCCTCTTCCGTAACTTCCTCGACAGGTTCAGGTGTCAAACCTTCCAGTTCAGCGGCAAGCGCAGGATCCTTCGGATGTGCCATGTCATCGATCCCATAGGTCTCTTCGGTGGAATTCTTGTGAAGCAGCTTGTACTGTCTTCCGTTCTCATCGCCGATTGCCGATGCGCTTGAAGAGGTATAGACATTGATTTGCAGATCGTACATCTTCCTGCTGTCATCTCCGGTAAAATAGGTTCCGATCGGAAGTTTGGCAATTACCTTGTTATAGGCGGACATAAGAATGCTGTCGACCTGTTCTGCGGAAAGAGAATCGACTGTATCGATAAAGATCTTCAGCTGTCCCTGAGCAAGAAGAACCTCTACATCTTCAACGGATCCGATTGCGGAAAGCTCGGTTTTTAATGCTGCCACATCGTTATCCGTAATGGCCGGCTGCAGATCGCCGTCGAATCTTGAACCGATACGCGGTGAACCTGTCTGCAGTGCCGAAATACCCAGTATACCGGCAAAAATCAAAACAGGAATGGCAATAATGATGATTCCTATGATCAATACAAGTGCAGATCTTGATAAACGTTTCTTTTCCTGATTCCTTGTTTTCTCTTTTTTCAATGGTCTTTCCTTCACTTTTTTTCTCTCCGGTTCTTTGCTTAAGATCGGCTGAATGACTTCCTTTGTATCTGATTGCGTCTTTGCAGCATAAACTGCCGTTTCTTCCCTGACTGGTTCAAACGGTTCGCTGGCAGTTATTCTCACAGGCTCTTCATTACTTACAGGAGTTTCGGTTCTTACCGGTTTTTCCTGAAGCACGAACGAATCCTGATCTTTGTCTTCTATCTTTCCAAACAGTTCTGCTGTACTGTTTATGCCGAATTCGTCTTCCGGTCTTCCATGTTTCATATCAGTCATAATTTTTCTCCGATATTTATTTTAACACACTTCACAGCAGCTTCTCAAACTCCTCTTCAGAAAGTGTCGTTACATTCAGCTGCCTTGCTTTATCCAGTTTGGATCCTGCTTCGCTTCCGTAGATGACGTAATCCGTTTTGGAAGATACAGATCCTGAAACATGCGCACCAAGATTTTCCAGAAGTTCGCTTGCCTCGTTGCGGCTGTATTTTTCCAGAGTTCCTGTCAGAACAACGGTTTTTCCGTTGAATACGGAATCGGTGGAAACGGTGTTGTCGATATAATTCATGTTGACACCGAAAAGTTTCAGCTGTTCCAGCATCTCGGCATTATCCGGTTCATCGAAGAAATCTCTGATGTATTCTGCGGTCACAGGGCCTACATCTCTGATAGAGCTCAGATCTTCAAACGACGCATGCATCAATGCATCCATGTTTCCATAATATGCCGCCAGAACTTTGCTGGCTTTCTCTCCGACCTGACGGATACCCAAGCCGTTGATCAGTCTTTCGAGAGAATTGTTCTTGGAATTCTCGATCGCTTCGATCAGATTGTTGAAAGACTTCTCGCCGAACTTTTCCAGCTGCAGGATCTCATCCCTGCGGTTATGAAGTTTATAGATATCCTCGAAACTGTTCAGCAGTCCGGCATTCAGGAACGCTTCTACCCTTTTCTCACCCAAACCATCGATGTTCATCGCGTTTCTTTCGGCAAAGTGGGCAATGGAATAGACCAGTCTGGCCTTACATTCGCTGTTGACGCAGTAATGTGCCGCTTCATCTTCAAAGCGGTAGAGTTTACCTCCGCATACCGGGCAGGTATCCGGGAAGACGTATCTGACTTGCGAACCGTCACGGTTCTCTTTTATCGAACGTATGACTTCCGGAATGATGTCGCCTGCTTTTCTGATGATGACGGTATCGTTGATGCGGATATCCTTGTCTGCGATGTTGTCCTCGTTATGAAGCGTTGCGAATCCTACGGTCGTACCGGCAACTTTTACAGGTCTCAGTCTGGCATTCGGTGTACATTTTCCTGTTCTTCCGACAGTTATGAAAATGTCTTCTACAACGGTTCTGACTTCCTCTGCCGGGAATTTATAGGCAATAGCCCATTTCGGAATCCTGGAGGTAAATCCCAGTTCTCTTTGCAGTGCATAGGAGTTTACCTTGATCACCATGCCGTCGATTTCATAAGGCAGATCATGGCGGATCTTTTCCGTTTTATCAATATGTTCTATTACGTCTTCGATGTTGTTGAACAGTAAGGTTGTATCGTTGACTTTAAAACCAAGCTTACGGGCATACTGCAGCGACCCGTAGTGCGTATCGGAATTCACGTCATCCGGAACATGATACCAGAAACCGTCAAGTCCTCTGCTGGCGCAGATCCTGGAATCCAGCTGCCTGATCGAACCTGCGGCGGCATTGCGCGGATTGGCAAACTCTTCTTCGCCGTTGGCGATCCTCTCCCTGTTTACTCTCAGGAAGGATGATTTTGGCATGTATATTTCGCCGCGGATTTCGTATCTTTGTCTGTACGGGATGGACATCGGAACGCTGTGGACCGTACGTACATTCATCGTTACGTCTTCTCCGGTAATTCCATCTCCCCTGGTTACAGCCTGATGAAACAGTCCGTTTTCATAGACCAGCGACATCGCCAGACCGTCGATCTTGTATTCAACGCAGTATTCCACATCCTTGTAAACATTCGTGATCTTCGATGACCATTCTCTGAGTTCGTCATATGAAAAAACATCTCCCAGCGACAGCATCGGCTTCTCGTGGGTGATCTTCTTAAACTCATCCAGAACGCCAAAACCGACTCTCTTGGTTACGGAATCGGGGTCATCCATCTCGGGATGTTTTTTCTCCAGTTCTTCCAGTTCTCTAAACAGCTGGTCATACTCGCTATCCGGTACAGTCGGTCTGTCCAAAATGTAATACTGATAGCTGTATTCTTTCAGTATCTTTCTCAATTCAAGGATTCTTTCTGTTTCGTTTGCCATAAAATCATTATATTACATTCTGCAGCATATATTTCTTTTCCTGACAAATGATGGCAAAAAAGCGATGATATGGGATATAATTTATTCGTTGTCAAACAGATGGCTGTTTATGGTCACTGTTAGAGAAACAGGAGGTTTATGGCCAATGGCTAAGAAAGAAGAAACAAAAGAAATGAAACAGGCTTTCGATACACCGATTACTGAAAGAATACCTTGGAAAAAAGCATCAGAGAGCAGCGACATTCCGCTGAATCTGGACTACTTTATCGGGTCCATGTATGAAGCCTTAGAAAAAACGGCAAAAGAGCATCCGAACGCGATCGCTTTCGACTTCATGGGAAGATCGACAACATACAGGAAAATGATTGAAGAGATCAACCGCTGTGCAAAGGCTTTGCGTACCATCGGCATAAGAGAAAACGACTGTGTCACGATTGCACTGCCGAACTGCCCGCAGGCCATATACATGTTCTATGCGGTCAACCTGGTCGGCGGCATCGCCAACATGATTCACCCGCTTTCTGCCGAAAAAGAGATTGAGCACTATCTCAACGCTTCCAGATCCGTAACGGCAGTTACGCTGGATCAGTTCTATCATAAGTTCGAAAACATCAGAGCGAATACAGGTGTTGTCAATATTATCATCGCCTCCATCAGAGACGAGCTGTCCAGACCGATCAGAGCAGGATACATGCTGACGGAAGGAAGAAAAATAAAGCCTATCCCTGACGATGCTCCGGTTATCAGATGGAATCAGTTCATGAAGATCGCCAACAGCTGTTTCTATAACTACAAGAAAGAAAGAAAAGGCGACGATCCGGCAGTCATGCTGTATTCAGGCGGCACTACCGGTACAACAAAGGGCATCGTTCTTTCCAACAACAACTTCAACATGCTTGGCCAGCAGATCGTTGCCACCAATCCGATGTACAGACTTGGCGACAAAATGCTTGCAGCCATGCCGATGTTCCATGGATTCGGACTTGGTGTCTGCATCCACTCCATTCTGTCTCAGGGCGGCAGAGTCATATTGCTCCCGAGATTTACGCCGAAATCATACGCCAGAGCGATTCTTAGGAACAAGTGCAATTTCATTGCCGGCGTTCCTACCCTGTTTGAAGCGCTCTTAAGAAATACTGCCATGGAAGGCAAAGATCTTTCGTTCCTGAAAGGAATGTTCTCCGGCGGCGATTCACTTTCGATCGAACTGAAAAAGAAAATCGACAAATTCCTTTACGACCATCATGCGACGATTCAGGTCAGAGAAGGATATGGAACTACGGAAACCGTTACAGCCTGCTGTTTGACTCCTCCGACAATGTATAAGGAAGGATCGATCGGAATTCCGTTCCCTGACTGCTTCATCAAGATCGTTGAACCTGACACCGATAATGAAGTGCCTTACGGAACCGAAGGAGAAATCCTTCTTGCCGGTCCAACAAACATGCAGTACTATTGGGAAAATGAAGAAGAAACGGCTCAGACCTTAAGGAAATCCGACTTCGACGGTCTTACATGGGTTCATACAGGAGACCTTGGCATCATGGATGATGAAGGATTCGTATACTTCAAAGGCCGTTCCAAGAGAATGATCGTCTCTTCCGGATACAATATCTATCCTGCTCAGCTGGAAAACATCCTGGATGCGCATGAAGACGTGCAGATGTCCTGCGTCATCGGTGTTCCGGATTCCTACAAGATGCAGAAAGTTAAAGCGTTCGTCACCTTGAAGCCTGGTATCGAACCAAGCGATGCAATCAAGGAAAGCATCATGGCTCATTGCCGTAAGCATCTGGCAAAATATGAAATGCCTTACGACATCGAGTTCCGCGACGACATGCCTAAGACGCTGGTCGGCAAGGTTGCCTATCGCATCCTGGAAGAAGAGGAACTGATGAAAATCAAGGAAAACGAAAACAAATAAGAAAATCTCCATTACGGAGATTTTCTTATGCATTGGTTTTAGTCAGATACTGTTCGATTACATCGATCATGTGCTGATTGGTAAACTGCGATCTTACTTCATCCATATCTACAGTCTTGCCTTCCATGATGCCCTGTATCAGCACTTCCGCATACATTGCTTCTCTTGCTTTTGGATCTTTCAGATATTCCAGAAGATCGATATTCATCCTTTTGTTGATGCCTTCGATCATGCCTTCATAGAAAGTGGAATGTTCGCCAAAGCACTTCCCAATCATCTCCATGCAGCGGAATCCTTCCATGACATCCTCTACATGCATTATTTTGCGTTGTTTCATCATATATGTTCCTCCATTTAACAGTCTGTCTGCAGTCGTATCCAGCAGTTCACATAATTCCAGAAGAATACCCGTATCAGGCATGCTTTCGCCGTTCTCCCATTTGGATACGGCCTGAAAAGAAATATTCAGATGATCCGCCAGCTGTTTCTGGCTCAAGCCTTTCGCCTTTCTTAGGCTTTGAATATACTGTCCGATTTTCAAGTTATCCATATTCTTTCCTCACTTCTGCAGCTGCATCTTCATCATACAGAAAAAACACATCGCTGAAAATAACGTATCCGTTGAAAAAGGTCAACCTGTAGTTGACCTTTTTGATTTATTCTAATCCAATCAGATAGCTGTATACCGGCTGTCCGCCATCCACGAATTCACATTCCAGATCCGAGTTTGCGGCAATGTAGTCTTCGATATCTCTGACTTCATCTTCGTTTCTGTCATCACCGGTAATCACGGTTATCAGTTCCTTGTCTTCCAGCGTGAACAGATGATCCAGCAGGGCATGGACGATTTTCAGTCTGTTAGGGCCTGATGCCACAATAGATTTGCCTTCGATAGCAATGTAGTCCCCTTTTCTGACTTCAACTCCTTCAAAGCTGGTGTCCTTGATCGCATAGGTAATGCTCGAAGCGTTGACGTTTGCGATGACATCCTTGAGTTCTTCAACGATCTGCTGCGGTTCATCGTTGTAGTTGAACATGCCGATGGCAGATAATCCGGCCTGAACGGATTTCGTTTCGATGACCTCGATATGGCGGTCACTCAGGACGCTCTGCGCCTGTCTGGCAGCAAGAATGATATTGGAGTTGTTCGGGAAGATAAAGACGTTTTCACAGTAATCCAGATCGTTGATTACCTTGACAAAATCTTCCGTAGAAGGATTCATCGTCTGCCCGCCGGATACTACTACATCAGTACCGAGATCGTAGAAGAGTTTCGTTATTCCTTCCCCTGCCGCAACCGCGATGATACCGTACTTCTTCGGTTCTTTCTTCTCCTCCTTGACCGGAGCGGATACGGAAGCATCTTCTTGCGCATTTGCGATGATCGTAGAATG
>JAEEGL015323086.1_pt1 | contig 19604 bp, 17 predicted proteins | sample 9134231 | NCBI WGS metagenome assembly JAEEGL01 (sample SAMN16246548, study PRJNA631951) | gut metagenome | biome: gut microbiome; feature: rumen; material: fiber-attached | host: Bos | place: Iran: Karaj | collected 2018-10 | reverse complement strand
TTTAAAGATGAAGCTATTGAATGGAGTTTTGAATTCTTAACAAAAGTATTAAATATTCCAGTAGAACGTTTAGCAGTAACAGTATATGCTGGAAATGGTAAAAATATACCATTTGATGAAGTGTCATTTAATAAATGGAGAAGTCTTGGTATACCAGAAAAAAGAATAGCTAAAACAGAAAATGATAATTTCTGGATAGCAGGAGAAACTGGACCATGTGGACCAGATTCAGAAATGTTCTACTTTAGAAGTGATGATCCTATTCCAGATAAATTTGATCCAGAAGATGAAAGATGGGTTGAAATATGGAATGATGTGTTTATGGAATTCTATAAAGATGAGAATGGTAACATAACAGAATTACCTAAAAAGAATGTAGATACAGGAATGGGATTAGAAAGAGTAGTAGCTGTATTAGAAGGAGTAAATGATAACTATAAATCAAGTGTATGGACTAATATTATTAAAACGATAGAAGAAGTTTCTGGTAAAACATATGAAGGAAATGAAACATCTATGAGAATAATTGCAGATCATATAAGAACAAGTGTATTTATAAGTGCTGATTATTCTGGAATAAAACCTTCAAATGTCGGGCAAGGTTATATATTAAGAAGATTAATAAGAAGAGCAATTAGACATGCTAAAAAACTTGATATAGATATTAATAGTAATTGGGAAGAAGCAATAGCAATTTCTATAATAAAAGAATATGATAAATACTATAAGGAGTTAGAAGAAAATAAAAATGTAGTATTAGAAGTTCTTAAGAATGAAAAGATTAAATTTAATAGAACATTAGAAAAAGGATTAAGAGAGTTTGAAAAAGTATCAAATAAAGATATAGATGGACAAACAGCATTTCATTTATTTGATACATATGGTTTTCCAATAGAATTAACTGAAGAACTTGCTAAGGAAAAAGGACTAAAAGTAGATATAGATGGATTTAAAGAGAAATTTAAAGCACATCAAGAACTATCTAGAACAGCAAGTCAAGGTCAATTTAAAGGAGGATTAGGAGGACACTCTGAAAAAGAAACTGCTTATCATACAGCAACACATTTATTAAATGCTGCATTAAAACAAGTTGTTGATAAAAATGTTCATCAAAAAGGATCAAATATAACAGAAGAGAGAATGAGATTTGATTTTAGTTGTGATCATAAATTAACAGATGAAGAAAAACAAAAGGCTGAAGATTTAGTAAATAAATGGATAGAAGAAGGACATGAAGTAACAATAGAAGAAATGCCTAAAGAAAAAGCTATTGAAAGTGGAGCTGAATGTATGTTTATTGAAAAATATCCAGATATTGTAACAGTATATTCAATAGGAAATTTTTCAAAAGAATTATGTGGAGGACCACATGTAAAAAATACAAAAGAATTAGGTCACTTTAAAATAGTAAAAGAAGAAGCTTCTTCTGCAGGAGTAAGAAGAATAAAAGCAGTTTTAGAATAATTTAGGAGGAAATATGGAAGAATTAGTTAAAGAACTACTAAACACACCAGCTTGTTGTAAAGAATTAAAAGAAAAGGCTCAAAAATACTTAGATAACCAAACTGAAGAAACAAAAAATGAATTAATTGAAGAAATAAAAGAAGATATAAATCCAATAGATGGATTTATAGGATTCTTAAATACAGATATGGCAGTACAATTCTTTGGAAAGGAAGGAACAGAAGAAAGATTAAAAGAAGCGATAGAAGCCAAAGAAAAAGGAGAAGAATATTGTACTTGTCCTGCCTGTCAAATATGTAAAAAAATACTAAGTATGTAAAAAAAGAATAATTTTATTCTTTTTTTATTATATTTTGATATAATTATTAAAGTAGGTGATAATAATGTTTAATTTAAAAGGTAGAGTAGCTGTTATAACAGGAGCAAGTTCAGGTTTAGGAAAACAAATGTCAATGGCATTTGCAAAGCAGGGAGCAGATCTTGTTATATTAGCAAGACGTATAGAAAGATTAGAAGAATTCAAACCAGAATTAGAAAAAGAAGGAGTAAAAGTATTAGCTGTTAAATGTGATGTTACAAGTACAGAAGATGTTTATAATGCAGCAAAACTTACTAAAAAAGAATTTGGTAAAGTAGATATTTTAGTAAATTGTGCTGGTTCATCAAAAGATGCTGGTGTATTAAATATGAAAGATGAAGAATGGGATTTTACAATCGCAACAGATCTTACATCAGTATTTAAAGTAACAAGAGCATTTGCTAATATAATGAAAGAAAATAATTATGGTAGAATTATTAATATAGCTTCTATGTATGGATTAGTTGGTAATACTGCTATGGGAACAGTTGCTTATCATTCATCAAAAGGTGGTGTTGTTAACTTTACAAGAGCAGTAGCTGCAGAACTAGCTAAATTTGGTATTACATGTAATGCAATATGTCCTGGTTACTTTGAAACAGAACTTACAAGTGCTGTATTAAATACAGAAGAATTTACTAATTATATGAAACAAACTGTTCCAATGGGTAGATATGGTCATGAAGGAGAATTAAATGCAGGAGCAATATTCCTAGCAAGTGATGAAGCATCATATGTAACTGGAGCAATCCTACCAATAGATGGTGGATATACATGTGTTTAAAATACAATAAATACTAATAAAAAATTAATTTGTAAAGAAAATAAACTTTTTTATAAAAGTTTATTTTTTTAATATTCATTTAATAAAAGTATTATAAACTGATTATAATGAAAGAGGTGATAGTTATAGATATAAAGAAAAAATAATTATATAATTTGACTTTAAAATTTAAAATAATTACAAATATAAATAATTAAAACGTTAACTATATAGCTTTATTAATCCTATCCTTTTCTATTAATAAAGTTATTAAATATCAGGAGGTGATTTAAATTAAGAAAGTATTAATGATAGTACTACTTGGTTTAATAAGTTTTACTTTAATAGGATGTTCTTCATCTAATGATGAATCATTTGAAGAAGTTAGTAATGATCAAATAATTGATACATATGATTTTGAAGATGATGATGTTTTTGATGAAACTGAAGCTGATGATTATGAAGAATATGATGATGAAGAATCAGATGAAGAATATTAATTAGTGGCTCTTATGGGCCACTTTTGTTTGACCTTTTTAATAAAGCATGGTATAATATATAGGCTTTTTAAGGGGGGTATTTATGAATTATTATGTTAGGGAGATTAATTCTTCTGAGTCAAGAATATTGGACAAAATTGATATTATTAAAAGATATGGTGAAGATGTTAGTGAGTATACAAAAGAATTAGAACTAATTATTGACAAAGTTAACAGTAATAATATAGATTTATCTTTTGGAAATGCTGTTGGTGCAATTCAAACAGAAGCATTTAATGTTGCTATTCTAAAGGAATTAAAAGCTTTAGAAGATAAATTAGATAGTCATCAAACATATCTTAAAGTATTTTTTAAGAGTAATTGTTTATATAAAGAAATTACTAAACACGAAAGAAATGAAGAAAAGAAATTAGATCAATATGTAAAAGAATGTATTTCATTAATAAATGATGCTTATAGTATTAAGTCTAATGATGTTAAGGAATCTAAAAAAATTATTCAAGATGTATATAAAACTGCTTATGAAGTTATTAAAGCAGAACTTATACATCATAAAGATTCTAATTTATTAAAATATATTATTGCTACTAATGGAGTAGAATATATTAATGATTTAGTTAGAGAAGATATTAAGTGTTTAGAAGAAAATGAAATGTATGATGAAAGTATCGAGTCTATTATAGATAATCTTAGTAAAACAGGTATTAATTATTCTTTTGCAGATAAAAAGTTAATTAGATCTATTTTATTAAAGACTGATGATAGAGTAGCTAGAGAAATATATAGTAGTAATAATTCTTATGATAGGATGATTAATACATTAGAAGAAGAAAATGATGATTTAAATGATTTAGAAATTGAATATGCAGATAATGTAGAAAATCATACTGAAAAGAAAAATAAACATAAAATTAGAGCTATCATTGGAGCAATTATATTAGCTCTTAATTTAGGAGCATGTAAATTAGCGCCTAGTTTAATAAAAAAGAGTAACACTTCTACAACTGTTTTAACTACTACAGAAGCATATGATTCCGTTACTGGAGAAGCAAGAAAAGAAGAAATATTTACACCTGGAACAGATAAAGAATATGTTAGATTAAAACAATATGGTCCAGTTAATGAATCAGGTAAAAGAAAAGTAATAACATATGATTTATCTGATATTGAACTTGAAGATATTTCAAAATATATAGATCAAATAAATGAAGATACTAAATATTCTTCTAAAGAAACTATTAAATATAGTTTTGGTGAACAATTAAGTAGAGAAGAATATACTATTATTGAAAAGATGGTTTATGGTGATAGTAAAGCTAATTTTGATGAACAAGAATTTAATAGAGATTTAAGAATAGCTTTAACTATATTATTATCTTGTGGTGGAGTATTTTCAGCAGCTACAGTAGCAAGTTTAATTTTATATATTAGAAATAGAAGAAAACTTGATGAAGAAAACAAAAAAATAGAGTCTATTAATTCTAAAATAGATATGAATAAAGAAAATATTGAAAAGTATATTAAGTTAAGAGAAGAAACTAAAGAATTAGTTCAACAATTTAAAGATAATAATATTAATATTGAAGATTATGAAAGATTAATTCTTAAAAAGAGAAAATAACACTAAACGTGTTATTTTTTTTATACATTTATTAGTGTTGCTTTTATTTTATAATAAAGGTAAAATTTAATAGAAGTGAGGTTATTATGAGACTTAAACATATAAAGAATGCAGACGTAATTATTGCTTCTTCTCCATATTTAGTTAAAGAACCATGGGATTATAAAGGCAAATGGAATGAATTATTTGATAATAATAATCCTATCGAAATAGAAATTGGTACAGGTAAGGGGAAGTTTATTATTAGTAAAGCTCTTGCTAATAAAGATATTAATTATATTGGTATTGAAAAATATGATTCTCCTTTAGTAGGAGCAGTTAGAAAATTAGATGGTTTAGATGTACCAAATTTAAAACTTGTTTGTTTTGATGCACTAGGTATATATAACTTGTTTGATAAAGAAATATCTAAAATATATCTTAATTTTTCTGATCCTTGGCCTAAAAAAAGACATACTAAGAGAAGATTAACTTCTAATGTTTTTCTTGAAAAATATGATGGTTTATTTAAGGATAAAAAGGTTATTGAACTTAAAACTGATAATGATGATTTATTTGATTATTCTCTTGTTTCATTTGAAGAAAATGGTTATGTGATAAAAGAAATTAATAGGGATTTTTTTGATGAGTTTACTACAGAATATGAAGATAAATTTATTGCATCTGGTAAAAATATTAATTTTGTTAGAGTTGAGAAATAATAATATTTTTGTTATAATTTTTTTGAGGAGAAATATATGATTAAACGAATTATATTAATACTTTGTTTATTTCTATTAGTTGGTTGTACAACTAGTGAAAATATAGATGATTTATCATATAAAGAGATAATTGATCAAGGAATTGTATCTAAGAAATCTAAAGCTAATATTAATTCAACTGGTTTTAGATATAATTTACCATCTTCTTTTTCACTTATAAAAGATGATGGTTTTAATCATGAGTTATTTTCTAGAGGAGATACATATTATTTAAGAGTTGATGAGATAAGTTATTATTATAAAAGTAATATTACTACAGAACATAATTTAGATGATTATGAGTATTATGAGTTTAATAATGGTGATAAGTCTGGTTATGTTAGAGTAGTAAAAAATAATGATACTTTTTATATTGAGTTGTGTTATAATTATGCTATAATAGAAGTAAAGGTAAAAGAGGGCAATATTAAATATGCCATTTCTAGAGGAATTGATATATTAAAGTCAATTGAATACAATGATGTAGTTATTGAAAAAATAGTAATTGGAAATAACTCTGAAGGTAAAGAAACTGTATATAAAATTCCTGAGCCTGAAAAGAAAAATATTAAAAATATCCTTGAATACATGGATGATGACGAGGAAGAGGAAAAATACAACGGAACTGAAGAAAATACAGCTGAAGAAACCGAAGTAGAGGATTAAGGGAGAGATTAAAATGGCTTTTTTAAACAAATTAAAAGGAATTTTCTTTGATGAAGTAGAAGATGATGAAGAATCAAAAACTGAAGAAATCAGTATTAAAGAAATAGCTCATGAGGAAGAAAAGAAAGAAGAACCTATTAGAGAAGTAAAACCTCTTGTAGAAGAAGAAAAAGTTCCTGAAAGAGTTACACCTATTAGTACTAATGATGATTTTAATGAAAGAGAATTATTTAGAAGTTCTAGAACATTTGAATTTACTGAATTTAATGAACCAGAAGAGGAAGAACTACCTAAAAGAAGAAGTGTTTTAGATTTTGATAATGTTATGGAAGAAAAGAGAGAACCTGTTTTAGATGAAAGAATAGTAAGTACTCCAAAACCAGTAATGTCTACAACAACTACAACTTCTGATCAACCTAAAGTATTTAAACCATCTCCAATTATTTCACCAATTTATGGTATTTTAGATAAAGATTATAAAAAGGAAGAAATAGTTGAAAGAGAAAAGAGTGTTTCTAAAGATGAAAGTATTTCTAAAGTAACTACTTATGATACTGTTAGAAGAAAAGCTTATGGAACACTAGAAGATGATTTAGAAGATTCATTAAATGAAATTAATAAGTTAAGTTCTAAAGAAGTTAATGAAAAAATAGAAGAATCAAGAGTAATAGATACTGATGATTTAACTGATGCTAGTAAAGCAATTGCTGAAATAAATGAAAAGACTCAAAAAATCGAAGACCTTATAACTAAGATAGAGGAAACTAGTGATCAAATTGATAGAAGTATGACTATTGGTGATTTAGAAGATACTGCTGAAATAATTGAAAGAAGAGAAAAAGTAGTAGAACCTGAACCTGAGCCAGTAGTAGAACAACCAGCTGAAGAAGAAAAAGAAGATAAGACAATGACAGATAGTACACTAGAACATGATTTGTTTAACCTAATAGATTCAATGTATGATGATAAGGAGGATTAATTATGACAGAATCATTGTTAATAGTAATCTATGCTTTGTTAATAATATTAATTATAGTAGCTATTATAATTGGTATTAAAGTAATTATTACATTAGACAAAGTAAATGCCTTAGTAGATGATGCAACTGAAAAAGTTAAATCACTTGATAAACTATTTGATATTGTTAATGTTGCTACTGATAAATTCAGTGCAATAGCAAACATAGCTGTTGGATTTGTTTCAGGATTAGCTGAAAAACTATTGAGGACAACTAAAAAAAGAAAAAGAAGAAGAGTTGAAGAAGAGGAGGAAGATGAAGATGAGTAAAAAAGGAAGCGGATTTGCAAAATTTCTTGGAGGAGTTGCTTTAGGAGCAGGGCTTGGATTATTATTAAGTCCTGATACAGGAGAAAATAATAGAAAGGCTTTAGCTAAAAAACTAGAAGAATTAAAAAAGAAAATCAAAGAAGTAGATCTAGATGAAGTTAAAGATGAATTATTATATAAAGCTGAAACTCTACAAGCTGAACTTAAAAATCTAGATAAAGAAACTATTAAAGAAAAAGTAGTTGAAAAAGCCGAAGACATTAGAGATAAAGCTGAAGACTTATATAAACTAGCTATTGAAAAAGGAACACCAGTTGTAGAAAAAGCAGCTGATAATGTAAGAAAACAAGCTTTAAAAGTACTTAAAGAAGCTGAAAAGAAATTAGCTAAGAAATAAAAAAAATAACTATTCTTATGAATAGTTTTTTTATTGAAAAAAATATGATAAAATTATATAATTTTATCATAGGGAAGTGGTAGTGTGAAAAACGTTAAAACTTTATTAAAAGTAGCTGGAGCATTAAATTTAGCTGAATCTGTCTTATATGGACTTATCTATCTTTTAATGTCTAGTTACTCAGATGGTGGGTACGTATTATTAATAATAACTTTTGTATTATTTTCTATTGGAATGTTTTTAATTCTTACTTCATCTGATGAAGAGAGTCTAATTAAAAATAAAACAACTTATTTGATATTAGGTATTTTAACAATAATTGGAGGTCTTGTATCATCAATTCTTATGTTTGTAGCATATGGTGATATAAACAATTATTTAAGGCATAATAAAGTTCCTAATGCACCAAATATTGATAAAAATGATATAAATATAAAAAATGTAGAAAAGAAAATAATTATTAAAGAGAATAAACCTATTTTATCTCCAGAACTTAAAAAGATTGATATATTAACTAAGTTTGGTACTGCTTTAATAGTTTTATCAGGATTCATATTTGCCACTAGTTTAGATAATAGTTCTTATGCATTTATTATTAAACCTATTATAATGCTACTATTTTGTGCATTATTCTATGGACTTAATTATTTATTTGAAAAGAAATTTATTGTAGAAAGTTCTAGTAAAATATATTATATACTTTCTCATGCTTTCTTTGTAATAGCATTTATAACAGCTGGTTTTTATAACACATTTGGTAATGATATATGTTTTGATGGTGAATATTATAAGATAGTTTTTGCTATGTGTTTAGTTGCTTTATCTTATTCACTTGCTAAGATTAAAAATAAATATTCTTATCCACTTGCTGAAGGAAGTTTTATATGTTCGTTAACTGCACTTGTTTTAATACTTTTAGAAATTGAATTTACACTTTCTGAAATAGTTTGTGTATTATCAATAGTTTCACTTTTTATAGGGGCATATAATGGCTTTATAAAGCCTATTAAATCAGTTAATGATGTTATGTTAATAATACTAATTATATTCTGTCTAGGAATTAATTTAAGAGAAACAAGTTTTGATTTAGTTAATTATGCTACTTTATTTCTTCAAATAGCATTAATAAGATTTAAAACAATTACTGATAATAAACTTAAAAATTTCTATAAAGTATTTTTACCAATATATTTAAATATTACTATTATAATAATTGTTAGAAATACATTTGATTCATTATTTTTATCTAATGTAGATAGTTTATTAAATCCAACATTTATAAGTATTCTTTTAATATCAATAATAAGTTACTTATTTATAATTAAAAGTGATTCAAAAGAAACAATTACATCAAGTTTCTATTCTTCATTAGCACTAAATATAATATTAAATATGATTCTATATAGTAATGATTATCATCATTTATGTATTTTCTCTTCATTTATAACAATTCTTTATAGTATGTTATTATTCTATAGAGCTAAGAGAAAAGAATTTATAAATGGATCATTTATTTCAGAATTACTTAATGTAGCAATTATAAGCACTTGTACATATAGTATTTTAAATATTGAAAATGATACTGCTATATTAATATTTACTATTATTTCTATGATATTATCATTTATTCAAAGAAAGAAATTAAATGACAAGAATATTTTATTATATATATACTACATGTTAATTGGTTTATTTATTCTATCTAGTGTATCTAATATGACTAGTCATGAAATATTATTTAATATTAGTATGATTATTATATTATTTACTTATAGAAAACTGCTTTCATTTCTTGAAACAAAACCATATATATTAAACTTTATATTTGTTGCATTTGTATATCTTCATACAGGTAATGCTTTAATGGGTTATGTAGAACCTCTTACAGCAAATATTATTTTAACAATATCTCTTGTAATAGCATCTTACTATACATTAAATAGTAAATATTTACCATTCTTAATAATATTACTTGCTTATATACCATATTATTCAATAATAGAATATCTTCCATTTAATGAAGAGGTATTAACTATATTAACAAGACTTCCATTATTATTAATGGTATTTATAGTAACAAGAAAATTATTAAATAATATTAGAAAAACAAATTTAGTTATAGAAATAATTGCACTAGCAGCTATATTCTTAACTTATATAACTAATCAAAGTATTACACTTGGTATTATAACTGGTGTAATAGCAATTATTCTATTATTTATAGGATTTAAAAAGGATGATTATCAATCATTATTCTATACAGGAATAGTAGTAACAATATTAAATATATTCTTTATAATATCTAAATTCTGGTCTAAAATACCAATATCTTTATATTTACTTATAAGTGGGTTATTAATAATAGGTTTTGTTACATTTAGAGAACTACATAAAAAACAAGAAGCTAATGAAAAATCTAATATTATTGAAGAGAAAGTTGATACTAAAGATAATCTTATCAATTGTTTATTATTACTAGTTATACTTTTATGTTTTAGTTTATCAATAGGTAATATTAATGAATTTAAAAAACAAAAAGTAGAAAATGACATGTATAAAGAAATTGCTTCTTTAGGAATTAATACTAATAAAATAGTTTTAGATGTTGAAAATAGTAATTTATATATAGAAGACGGTTATCATTTTGATATTGAGCCTTTATATCAGTATTACATAAAAAATAGACCTGATGATAGATATTATGATATTGGTTATGGAGATCATTTATATGTTCATTATATTGATGCTTCTGATGTTAATAAATTAAGAAAAGATAAAAATTATAATTATGATTATAGTAATGCTTCAACATTTTTTTACGAAGGAAAATTGCAAAAAACATATAAATATGGAAACATAGAAATCAGAATTAAAAACAATCCAATTAATTATATAGATACAAATTTAAAATATGGTAGTATCAGAGAAAATGGTACAGCATATATCTTTTCTAATGAACATGATGTAGAAAAATTAAATGTATGTTTCTATAATGTTAATGATGAGAATGCAATAACTGTTCGTTCTGATAATCTAAATAAAACAATTACTGAAGATGAATGCTTTAAGTTAGACTCTAATCGAATATATATAAATAGTGCATCACCAAAAAAAAGTAATAGTTCAGGTGGATATGGTTATAGTTATTATGATGGTGGTAATTACTATAGTTATGGTGAAAACTACTAGACACTTATAAATAATTATGTTAAAATTTTGATGTAAAAGCGAAGAAAATATTAATAGATCAATGTTAAAAGCGATTCTAGGATGGTGTAAGCTAGATTAATATATTTATTAATTCCTATTCTTATATATGCTGATAAGTAAAACTTATCCGGTTAATACCGTTATAAAAATAAAGTTAATAAAAGGATGGTACCGTCTATAATAGACTCCTTGTGTACTATTCTTTTTTATTTAAAAGGAGTGAAATATTATGAATGAAAAAATAACTTCTAGAAGTGAAGATTTTGCTAAATGGTATACAGATGTAGTTAAAGCAGCTAATCTAGCAGATTATTCTAGTGTAAAAGGTTGTATTATTTTAGAACCTAATGGTTATGCTATATGGGAAAATATGCAAAAGATACTTGATGATATGTTTAAAAAGAGTGGACATGTTAATGTATCAATGCCAGTATTTATTCCAGAGGGTTTACTTAAAAAAGAGGGAGAGTTAGTTAATGGTTTCGCTCCTGAAGTAGCATGGATTACTCATGGTGGAGAAAACGAGTTAGAAGAAAGATTAGCATTTAGACCAACAAGTGAAACAATGTTTAGTGATTATTATAGTTCTAAAGTAAAAACATATAGAGATTTACCAAAACTATATAATCAATGGTGTAATGTAGTAAGATGGGAAAAAGAAACAAGACCATTTTTAAGAAGTAGAGAATTCTTATGGCAAGAAGGACATACTGTACATGCTACTAGAGAAGAAGCAGAACGTGAAACAAATAGAATGCTTGAAACATATAAAGAATTCTTTGAAAAATATTTAGCTATACCAGTATTAACAGGAAGAAAAACGGAAAAAGAAAAATTCGCAGGAGCAGAATATACATTAACAATAGAAGCTCTTATGCAAAATGGAGTGTCATTACAATCAGGAACAAGTCATTATTTTGGTCAAAAGTTCTCTAAAGCATATGATATTAAATTTATTAATAAAAATAATGAATATGAATATGTTTATCAAACATCATGGGGTGTTTCAACAAGAATGATAGGTGCTTTAATAATGTCACACTCTGATGATAGAGGACTAGTTCTTCCACCAAAAATTGCTCCTATTCAAGTGGTATTAGTACCAATTAAAATGGAAGAAAAAGTAATGGCAATAATTGATCATGTTAAATCAGCATTAGAAGAAAAAGATATAAGAGTAAAAGTAGATTATTCAGAAAAGAGTGCAGGATATAAATTCGCACAAGCAGAAGTTGAAGGAATACCTCTAAGAATAGAAGTAGGACTAAGAGACTTAGAAGAAAATAATTTAACTATTGTTAGACGTGATACTTTAGAAAAAGAAGTAATTAAATTAAATGATGTTGTTAATGCTGTACAACAAAGATTAGAAAAGATACAAGATAATCTTTATGATAAAGCACTTAAGAATTTAAAAGAAAGAACTTATGATGCTAAAACATTAGACGAAGTTAAAAAGATTATGGATGAGAAACCAGGATTTGTAAATGCATATTGGTGTGGAAATGAAGAATGTGAAACTAAAATGAAAGAAATAAAAGGAACAAAATCAAGATGTATTGTAGAATCTAATGATTATAAAGAAGAAAAATGTATTTGTTGTGGTAAAAAAGCAAAACATAAAGTTGTATGGGGAATACAATATTAATGTTAAATTAATAAGAGATATAGAAATATATCTCTTTTTATGTTAAAATCTATTTAGAATAGAGGTAGATTGAAAATGAATAAAAAAGGTATTACATTAGTAGAGATGCTAGCAGTAGTAGCAATACTAGCAGTACTAGTTATAATTGCTGTTCCTGATGTTATAGATGCTTTTAATAGAGCTAAAGAAAAAACAGTAATTAATGAAATTAATACACTTTATGATACAGCCAAAATGCAATACCCACTTGATAAATCAGCTGGATATGTTGCTAAAACAGCTATGTATTGTAGTGATATAGATGCTTGTAAATCAGCTAATCCAACACTAAAAGTATTAAAATTAGATACTACTGGGGAAAAAAGTTTACAATTTGTTATTAAAGTAAATCAAAAGGGTGACGTTGAAAGCATGTATGTTACTAATACAAAGTATGAATATTCATGTAGTGAAGTAGATTTATCTCTTCCATCTTGTAAAGATAAAAATATTCACCTAGAATCAGCACCACTTGATACATCAGGTAACTTAGCTGGTTCACCAGATAGAACAATAACAATAGCAAAAGCAGATGAATGTTTTGGATATGAATTAAAAGATGATGGAACAGCTAAAATAGTTAGTTATAATAAAGAATGTTCCAAAAATGTAGTAATACCTGCTTATATAGATAAATTTAAAGTAACAGAAATATTTCAATGTTCATTTCAAAATTTAGAAATAGAAAGTGTATATATTCCAACAACAGTAACATCTATTGGATATCGTGCATTTTATAATAATAAAATTAGAAGTTTAACAATACCACCAAATGTAAAAACAATTGGAAAAGAAGCATTTTTAAATAATAAACAATTATCATCTCTATCATTAAATGAAGGACTTACATCTATTGGAGTAGCTGCATTTAAGAATTGTAATATTAGTAAGGTAGATGAAAATCTATTACCATCAGATGTAGGATCATGTGCATTCTGTTATAACCCAATTAAATTTGAAAATAACTTTAATTATAGTGCTGATAAAAAAACAGTTACTGGTTATAAAGGTGATTTAAGTGAATTTGAAGCGGGAATATTTAGAGTACCAGCTTCAACAACAGATGCTTCTGGAAATGTAGTTCCTTTAAAAGCAATAGCTAGTGATGCATTTAATACATTAAACTTATCTAATAGAACAGTTTATATTCCAGAAACAGTTGAAACAATTGGATCAAGTGCATTTGTATGGTGTGGTATGAAAGCAGTAGTATTTGAAGGCAATTCAAAACTAAAATCAATTGGTTCATCAGCATTTAGAGATAATAAATTAACTTCTTTAACAATACCAGCATCAGTTACTTCAATTGGTTCTGCAGCATTTAATCAAAATAGCGTAACAACTGGAGATATATGGATTTATGCAAGAGATGCAAGTAAACCAAACAATATAGATTATAGTAAGATAGTTTCTTATGCAGGAGCTACTAAAAGTAATGTAGTTATTCCACCAGAAGCAGGAGGAGTAAAACTAAAATCTATCGGTGCTAATACATTCTCATGGAAAGGTCTTACTGGAAGTGTTACTATTCCAAATACTGTAACAGAAATTGGAAATGCTGCATTCTGTGGTAATAGTTTAACATCAGTAGATGATGGTACAGCATTTATATATGCAAGAAAATCAGATGGTTCATTAAATAAAGAAAGAATAATTGGATATGGTAATAGTCATACAGATGTAACTATTCCAAATGGTGTAAAAGAAATCGGAACATATGCATTTTATTATACATATATTAAATCAGTTAAATTCCCAGAAACATTAACAAAAATAGAAAGTAATGCATTTTATGTATGTAGAATATCTGGAACAGTTGTTATTCCAAGCCAAGTAACATCAATTGGTGGAAATGCATTCTATAAAATAATTAACTGGACAAATATGAATAGTGGAATGAATAAAATAGTTAATAAAACAGGAAAAGCATTTAACTGGAAGAGTATTACGGGTACTGCTGGTACATATAAAGTAGAAGATAAAGATGGAGTTAAAAGAGACTCAGTAGTAACTGGAACAATATATAACTATTATGGAAATATTGATGTAGTTGACTCAGAATAAAAGAAAGGTTTAAAAACCTTTCTTTTACTTTAATAATGTAAATAAAATCAAAAATATATTAATAATAAATAAATAATGTGTTATTTTATAATTAGAGGTGTAATGAATATGAATAAAAAAGGATTCACATTAGTAGAATTACTAGCTGTAATAGCTATAATGGGAGTTTTATTAATTATTGCAGTTCCTAATATAGTTGAAACTCTAAGAAAAGCAAGAAGAAGTACATTTACTGAAGATATTCAATCTATTTATAAAGTTGCTGTATCACAAGCAACAGCAGACTCAATAGGAAAAAGACATGCAATTACATATTGTAGAAAAAATGGAGAAGCATGTGAAGGATATGAAGAATTAGAATTAACAGGAAGTAAAGCAATTGATTATGTAATTACAGTTGATGAAAAAGGAATGATTACTTTCTTTGCAGCAACAAATGGTACATTTGAGTATACATCAAGTATGTCATATACTATTAAAACAAAATCAGCTGGCGGAGATAGTTATGCTTTTGATTCAATTGAGAAAAAAGAAAATACAGGTATATTAGAATTAGATGAAATTACAGAAGATGACGTTATAGAAATAATAAATGCTGATTATGAATCAGATACAATTGATGTTGCAAGTATAATTGATAATTACGATAAATATCAAAATGTTCAAAATGGAGTTATTACAAAAGGAGATAACGCATTTATGTTAGATGTAAATATGCTTTATAAAGGAAAAAGATATTGTTCTCCTCCAAATTTATGTAGTACTCAAAGTGGAACAGCTGCTTCAGATTCAGGCGATGTAATGCGTTTTGAAGTATATATTAATGGAAAACTTTATACAGCAGCGTTAAAAGCTGGAAATGGAGTTTCAGATTCTGGAGGAGTAAAAGACTTCTACACAATGCAACCAATTGGAACAAGATATAAGGTTGTTTATAAAGGAATAAATGGACATAAATGTGAAAAAACAGAAGGACATAATGAGCAAGGAGTTCTAAAAGGAACTACATCTGTATATATTGTATGTGAATAAACTATTGATTAAATCAATAGTTTTTCTTTTGTAAAATAAAATAATAATTATTGTTTTTATATATGATTTTCTATATAATAATTGCTTAAGAAGGGAAAAGAATGAAAGAAAGAATAGATCCATTTTTATATAATTTACCACATTTAGATCTTCATGGATATGATAGAACAGGTGCAGCAGCAATGACTAAAATGTTCATAGATGAAAATCTAAGAGTAGATAATAAAAAAATAGTTATTGTTCATGGAAAAGGGGAAGGCATAGTTAGAAGTGCTATCCATGAATATTTAAAGACTGATAAAAGAGTTTTAGAGTTTAAAACAAATAATTATAACGATGGTGAAACAATAGTCGATTTGAAATAGGAGAAGAATATGCAAGAATATTTTGCTATAGAAAAAAATGGTAATACTTTATTCTTAAAAAAAGATGATTTAAATCATATAAAAAATGTAATGAGAATGAAAGAAGGAACAAAAGTAATAGTTGTATATGATGGAACTAGTTATATTTGTTCATTGAATAAAGATCTTTTATCATGTGAAATATTAGAAGTATTTAAAAAAGAAGAAACATCATCTAACTTAAGTGTTTATGTTCCAATGCTTCCAGATGATAAAATGAGTTTTATATTTAAATATTGTACTCAATTGGGAGTAAAAGATTATACTGTAGTAGAATACTCTCATTGTAAGTTTAAACTACCTAAAAAAGACTATGAAAAGAAACTAGTTAGATGGAACAAAATAATTAAAGAAGCTTCAGAACAATCATATAGAACAGAAGTACCAGCTATAAAAAATATTATTGATTACAAAAATATAGATAGTATATCAAACGTAAATATATTGTGTAGTCTTGACAAAAGTGGTGTCAAAAGCATATGTCAAGTATTAACAAGCAAAAACTGCAATGATACAATATCAGTAGTATTTGGACCAGAGGGAGGACTATCTAAAGAGGAAGAATCTTTTTTGTGTGAAAAAGGTTTTATTAAAACTTCTCTTGGTAATACTGTTTTAAGAACAGAAACAGTACCACTAATGATTGCTTCAATAATCAAATACTTAAAGGGCGAGTGATAAAATGGACATAGATGGATTTTTAACAACATTTATAAATGGAGATTATTTTCTAGTGTTTTTAGCATTATTGCTAATTATTTTAGTTGTGCTTATAATAGCACTTCTTAAAACAAGAGGAGATTATGTAGAACTACTAAATGAAAAAGAAAAGAAAAATGCAGTTAATTCAGATATATTTGTAGATGAAATGTTTAGTGATTTATTAGCAGTAAATTCAAATGATGAAATAGATGAATCAAAACCATTAATTAAGCAAATAGATACTAGTAGTGTTAAAACATATGAAGATGAAGTAAATGAATATCAAAACTATGAAGAAGAAAATGCTATTATATCAGCAGAAGAATTAAATGAAATATCAAAAGCAAGAGAAGAAGAATTAGGTCCTTCTGCTAATCAAGTAGCCATAGAGAAATATGAAGAAGAGCAAGAAAATAAAGCTATAATTAGTTATGAACAATTACTTAAGAATGCAAGTAATATCTCTCTTTCATATAAAGAAGAAAAACAAGAAGGAGGAAGTCCTAAAGTTAATAAAATAACTGTTGAAAAACAAGAAGTAACAGATCCAGAATGTTATATAAAAGAAGAAGAATTTTTAAAAATATTAAAAGAGTTTAGGATTAATTTAGAATGAAAACATTTTTAATTAAAACATTAGGATGCAAAGTAAATTCATATGAAAGTGAATTTGTAAGTAATGTTCTTATTCAAAATGGATATAAAGAAGTAAAAGATAATGCCGATATATGTATTATAAATACATGTACTGTAACAAATACAGCTGATAATAAAAGTAAACAAGTTATAAATAATATTAGAAAAACAAATCCAAATTCCATAGTAATTGCTATGGGATGTTTTACTCAGTTTAGAAATGCTGAAATAAAAGATTTAATTGATGCAGATATTATAATCGGAACAGCTGATAAATCTAAAATAGTAGAATATATAAAAGAGTTTGAAAAGAATAAGAAAAGAATAATAAAATTTCAAGATTTAGAAGATTTATCTTTTGAAAATATGGAAGTAAAAAAATACTCTCATCATCATAGAGCATTTATGAAAATAGAAGATGGATGTAATAATTTTTGCTCATTTTGTATTATTCCTTATGTAAGAGGTAGAGTAAGAAGTAAATCATTTAATGATGCCATAATAGAAGCTAATGATTTAGCACTATCAGGACACAAAGAAATAGTTCTTTCTGGTATACATACTGGACAATATAATAGTGATGGTAAAAGATTATTTGAATTAATAAACAAACTTAGTGAAATACCATCTTTAGAAAGAATAAGACTATCTTCAGTAGAAATAGTAGAACTAGATGATGGAATGATGGATGTGTTAAAAAATAATAAAAAATTTGTTTCACACTTACATATTCCACTTCAATCTGGATGTGATAAAACATTAAAAGAAATGAATAGAAGATATGATCAAAAATATTTTGAAGAAATGGTTAATAAGATAAGAAGTATTAGAAAAGATATATCTCTTTCAACAGATGTAATTGTAGGTTTTCCAGGTGAAACAGACAATGATTTTGAAGAAAGTTATAATTTCTGTAAAAAAATTGGTTTTTCTAAAATACATGTATTTCCATATTCAGATAGAACTGGTACAGTAGCTAGTAAAAGGAATGATAAAGTACCTGGAAATATTAAAAAAGAAAGAGTACATAAATTATTAGAACTATCTAAAGAACTAGAAGAAAAATACTATAGTAAATTCATTGATAAAGAAGTAGAAGTTCTTATTGAAGAAGAAAAAGAAGGAATATATTATGGTTTTACAGATAACTATATTCCAATAAAATTAAAAGGTAAACATAATATAAATGAATTATATAAGTTCACACTTAAAAAAGAAAATATTAATAGTGAATACTTTTAATATTATCTGAAATAGTGTATAATTTATTATATGTACATAGAGAGGTGATATAATGCTTAGTACAATATTAAAGATTGCAACTAAAATTTTAGATATAGGCATAGTTTGGTTAATGTTTTACCAACTATTAAAATATTCAAGAAATAATTTTAAATTAACTTTGATATTTAAAGGAGTAGTAATATTAGTATTACTTAAACTTGCAAGTACATGGTTAAATTTAAATACAGTAGGAATTATTTTAGAATATGTTATTTCTTGGGGACCACTTGCATTAATTATAGTGTTCCAACCAGAAATAAGAAATGTTTTAGAAAGTATAGGTCGAAGCCAGTTACTTGGTAGACATAAAACACTTACTGTAGATGAAAGAGAAAAACTAGTTTATGAAATTATAAATGCTATTGATTATTTAAAGAAGAATAAAATTGGCGCATTAATGATTATTGAAAGAGATTATAGTTTATCTCAATATATTGAACCAGCGAGTAAACTATATGCAGATATTTCAAGTGAATTATTAATATCAATATTCTTCCCAAATAACCCACTTCATGATGGTGGTGTAATTATTCAAGGAAATAAAATTACTTGTGCTGGAAGTGTATTTCCAACAAGTACAAATCCAACAATATCAAAAAGACTTGGTACAAGACATAGAGCAGCTCTTGGTATTAGTGAAATATCAGATTGTGTATCAGTTATAGTTAGTGAAGAAACTGGAAGAATTTCTATCGCAATGGGAAGTGAACTTAATTATAACTTATCACTTGAAGATGCTAGAATTATGTTACTTGATGCATTACAACCTAAGAAAGAAACATTCTATGA
>JAEEGL013180407.1_pt1 | contig 19605 bp, 15 predicted proteins | sample 9134231 | NCBI WGS metagenome assembly JAEEGL01 (sample SAMN16246548, study PRJNA631951) | gut metagenome | biome: gut microbiome; feature: rumen; material: fiber-attached | host: Bos | place: Iran: Karaj | collected 2018-10 | reverse complement strand
TTGGAGCAAAGACCGATATTCAGCACGGTGTCCATCATGCCAGGCATGGATTTGCGCGCGCCGGAACGGCAGCTGACGAGCAGCGGGTTCTCGGGGTCGCCGTATTTCATGCCCATGATGTTCTCCATGTTCTTCATGCCTGCATGGACCTCGTCCATCAAGCCGGCAGGAAGCTGGCAATTATTCTGATAGTAGGCTGTACAGCACTCGGTGGTGATGGTCAGACCAGCGGGTACGGGGAGTTTCAGCAGGCACATTTCGGCCAGATTGGCACCCTTACCGCCCAAAAGATTCTTCATGTCCGCTTTACCTTCGGCCGTTTTTCCGCCAAAAGTATAGACATACTTCACATTGTTATTCGTCATTTTCAACTAGTTTTGATAAAAAAATACTCTCTATAAATCGGCCGCGAAAATACAAAAAAAGCGGGTACGAACCCCCAGGCTTTTCATTTTTTCTCTGTCGCCTGTTTGTTCGTACCCTACATGGGGACAGTGGTGTAGGATCGATTTTTTTCGCCACCGTTCTGCCGATAGGGGAGATTACGCCACCGTGACGGCGGTGCCCGACGCGGTGACCATCAGCATGCCGTTGTCCTGGCCCAGAACTTCGTAGTCGATGTCGATGCCGATCACAGCGTTGGCACCCTTCTCGGCTGCGCGCTGCTCCATTTCTCTCAATGCGTTTTCGCGAGCCTTCATCAGCTCGTCCTCGTAGGAGCCCGAGCGGCCGCCCACAAAATTCCGGATCCCGGCGAAGAAATCCTTCACGAAATTGATGCCGGTGATGACCTCGCCGAACACGACGCCATGGTAATTCACGATCTGCTTGCCCTCGATGGAGGGAGTGGTGGTTAGAATCATATTGCTGTTGGTTTAAGGTTTAAGGTTTAAGGTTTAGAATTTAGGGTTAAGACTGTCAACTAACGTGCTATCGGTTCTTTTATTGCTCTCAATCCGAACATTCACTCCTTTTTTCGGACTGGTTTTGATGGAGATGTTGTAGGTGTTCTCTTTGTCGCGCAAACCCTCGAGAACGGGATCGATGACGCGGTCGATGTCCTCGGCGTTGTAGTATTCGTCACAAGTCGCGTAGTCATCCTCGTCAAACCAACGTTCGAGTGCAGCGCCGCCGCGTTCCAGACGCTTGTCAAGGTCGTTCTGCTTGCCCTCCTGGATGCCGAAGCCGACAATGCCGAAGATGCTGAGCAACCACACGGCGAGAAGCGTCCAGCCGACCCATTTGTGCTTGCGCTCGCCGCTGGCCGCACGCGTACACAGCACAGCGATACCGATGACGGGACAGAGCAGGAACAACGCGCAACTTCCTAACAATCCCATATCTATAGCGTTGCCGAAGGAGCCTGGCGTGTGCAACAGGAAGGCGGCAAACATGGCGATAAAGACCCCCAGCACAGCCAAAGCAAGGCTTACGCCGATGACCACGCCCAGCACGATCAAACAGATTTTAATGATGTTACCCAGAGCTCCGGATCCCACACTTCTCTCCACGGGCTCCTGATGGAAACTGTCGATGTTTTCCAACGTCGGTTCAACACCTTGCATCTCAAGAAATTGCGCCTTGGTTTTTGCCTCGGGCATCGCAATGAGGAGAATCAAGTAGATGAGGATGCCCCAACCGAAACTGATAATCGTCAACACGACGAACAAGATACGCACGATGGCGGGATCGAGGTCAAAGTAGGCTGCCACACCGCTCGCCACACCGCTCACCATGCGGTCGTTGCTGTTGCGATAGAGCTTGCGCGGACGGCGTCCCTGCTGTTTGCCCGCGGTTGTCTCTTGGGAGGAAAAGGTGTCGGAAACGGGCTCCTGCTTGGCGCTTTCGCCGCTCTCGTCGTCGAACTGTTCGGGACGGCCGATCACCTCTATCACCTCTTCCACATCGTTGATCTCCGCCACGTTGCGGTTCTGAAGCTTGTAGGTCAGCAACTCCGCCATGCGTTCTTCAATGTCACGGAGAATTTCACCGCGCTCCTCCTCGGGGAAACGCTTTTCGAGATCGGAGAGATATTGACTCAACCGATCGCATGCATCGTCGTCGATATTGAAAACGACGCCACCTAAATTGATTGTTACGGTTTTTTTCATATTTCAAGGATTTTTTTTATTTCTTTTCTCCACACTGCGCTTCGCTTGTGCGGGGTTATTTGCTCTTCGCGCGTTTTGCCTCTCCGAGGCTGTTCAAGGAATACGTTTAATTATTATTTGGTTTTTCGTTTTAACTATATTATGTTCATTATATCTACCATCACTTCATCACTTCATCGTATCATCCCATCATCCCATCATCGCATCATCCCATCATCCCATCATCGCATCATCCCATCATCCCATCATCCCATCATCCCATCATCCCATCATCGCTTCAGGTGCTCCACGGCCGCCCTCAGCTCCTCCCAACCATTCTCAAGCTCCGCAAGAAAGGCCCGGCCCTTTTCAGTGAGTTCGTAGTATTTTCTCGGGGGGCCGGAAGCAGACTCCTGCCATTGGTAACTGAGGATACCGTTGTTTTTCAGGCGGGAGAGCAACGGGTAAAGGGTGCCTTCGACCACAATCATCCGCGCCTCCTTCAGCTCGTTGATTATATCGGACACATAGACTGGTTTTCTATTGATAATCAGCAAAATACAATATTCGAGATACCCCTTGCGCATCTGTGATTTTACATTTTCGACTTTGATATCCATCTTTTTATCGTTTCAAATTCGCGGCAAAAATACAAATTATTCTAATACCTTGCATTGCAAAGTACTATTTTTATTTTAACATAACGGAATTTGCACATAATCGAAATTTGTGTACTTTTGCCGTCTAGATATAAATATGGTATAAAAACAAAAATATGAAAAAGATTCTCCTTTTGTCCACTCTTTTTTTAGGATTTATCATATTGATTCCCAGCACTATATCAGCTCAGAAAAACAACAGGAACGGAAGAATCCCGTTGTATAAGACCATCAATCCATCTTCATTTTTCACTGTAAATGCGGAATATTTGGGCGGTTATAGGCCCGACCAGTCTTTCAATCCGCAGACCCCGGCGTTCGGTTTCAAAGCGGGCACGATGCGCAATGTGGGCTGGTTCGTGAGTGCCATGACCAATTTCCAATTCAAAGGGACATTCACCACCTGCGCGGAGAGCGAGATTATCGAGGGGAGCACCAGCACCTCCTATTTCGACGTGTTAGGCGGCATCACGCTGCGCTACTGGAAGCCGCTGTCGTTCCATTTGGGGCTCGGTTACAGCTACCGCTCGTTCAACAACGAAACCATTTACGGTCAATGGGCCCATGTAGCCCATCGCACCGCCCAGGGTCCGGCCACCACCATCGGCTTCATGCTACACCTTGGCGGGTTTGTCGTGTCTGCGGAAGTGTTGGGCACTTACAATCTCCAAGGCTACAACACCTCCAACTACACGGTCGATAAAACGAGATTCTCGTTCGGCGCGAAAGCGGGTCTGGGTGTTTGCATCCCCTACAACAACCGTTCGTTGATGAGCGACCAGGCCTCCACGACCACGGCCGCTCCCGCCGCGCCGGTATTCTACTATCCCCCTGCCGGAAAAGTGGAAGTAGCGGAAAAGGTCGCGACACCGGCACCGGCACCGGCACCGGCGCCTCAACCCACTTCGGAAACCGCCGTCAAAAACGATGTCCCGGCTGTGGTCACCCTTCCTGTTTCCCAACTCAACCCGGGCGGCAGCATCACCATTTGCGGCGAGGTGACCGCCGAGGGTGACGATCCGGTCATCGAGCGCGGCATTTGCTGGGGCACAACCTATTACCCGTCCGTCACAGGGAGACACACCTCCGACGGCAGCGGCAAAGGCTACTTCACCACCGTCATCAGTGATCTGGAGCCCGGCACGCTCTACTACTTCCGCGCCTACGCCGGCACGCAATCCGGCATCCGCTACGGCAACACCGTCTCCGTCTCGATCCCCAACGCGCCCAAAGCGCCCGTCGCTCCGATTCAACCGCTGCAGGGCACACAAAATTCTCCCACGTCCCAACCACCGGTAATGCCCACACCACCGGTCGCCCCTCAAACACCGATGGTCCCGCAACAGCAAACAGCTCCGCTGCAACCGGTGGCACCGCAACAACAAGCAGCGCCGCAACAACAAGCAGCTCCGCAGCAACCGGCAGCTCCGCAACAGCAAACAGCTCCGCAACAACCGGCAGCTCCGCAACAGCAAGCAGCGCCGCAGCAACCGGCAGCACCGCAACAGCAAACAGCGCCGCAGCAACCGGTGGCTCCGCAACAGCAAACAGCTCCGCAACAACCGGCAGCACCGCAACAGCAAACAGCTCCGCAACAGCCGGAAGTTCCGCAGCAGCAAGTATTACCGCAGGACTCGACAGCAACGCAACAACCGACGGCACCACAAGAGACGACTCCGCAGCAACCTGCCAACAACGAAGAAAATCCTGATTCTACAAATAATTAGTTGACCAGATCCTTGATGGTCTTTCCGACGTTAATCAAGTGGTCTCCGACACGTTCTGAATTTTGAGCCAGCGAGAGGTACTCAGAACCGACAGCCGGACTGCAGGAGCCGTCCGTCAATCGTTGGATATGGTTGCGTTCCATCTCAACTGTCAAGTCATCTATCTGTTCCTCAATGACATTTGCGCGGTCTAACGCCTCCAGATCCTTGTAGTGATAGGCTTGCATGACCTCGGCGTAAAGATCGTTTACCAACTCTTCCATCCGCAGAATCTCTTTCACCGCGTCCTTGGAGAAAGAAGCATCCTGCTCGCGCAATGAGTCGGCATACTCCACGATGTTTTCCGCATAGTCGCCCACGCGTTCCAAATCGCTGACCGTCCTGATAGTGGAGCTGATATAGCGCTGGTCATAGCTGCTCATATTGCTCTCAGACAACGCCACCGCATACTTTAGAAGTTCCTGGTTCAAGAAGTTAAGACGCAATTCCGTCTGCCGAAACTCTTCGATTTCCGAGTAATCCAACGTGGTAATCACCTTGATAGCGCGACGGAAATTGGTGATGGCCAACTCCGCCATGTTCTCGATTTCGGTCTTCAGCTGACGGGCGGCCACAGCCGGAGTGCTCAACATGGACGGGTCGAGGTATTGCAGACGGGGGCCAGATTCAAGTTCCTCTTTTTCAGGGACCATACGACAAGCCACGTTCACCAAAACATTCGTCAACGGCAGCGCCACCATCATGGTACAGACATTGAAGAAGGTGTGGAACATAGCGAGTTGTATCTGCGGTGCATTGGGGAACCACGTTTCGAAAATGGCGCCATAGTTCCAGACTCCTGCCGTCGTGATGCGTAAAATCAGCGCCAACACCATGAAGAGGGCCACACCCATAACATTGAATATCAAATGGATAAGTGCCGTTCGTTTGGCATTTGTGCCGCTGGTCATACCCGCAATCAACGCCACCACACACGAACCGATATTGGAGCCCATGGTAAGGTAGATGCCCTGGCTGAGGTTCACAAGGCCAGTGACCACCATGGTGATAGCAATGGAGGTCATCACAGACGACGATTGGATAATGGCGGTAAGTAGCGCACCCACAACGACCAGCAGCAGCGGATTGCTAACGCTTGCGAGCATCGTTTTGACCTCCGGGAGCGCCGCGAAATCCTCCATGGCAGAAGCCATCATGCTCAAACCGACGAAAAGCATGCCGAAACCGGTGAGAATACCGCCCGTCTGCTTCCCCTTATCGGTTTTGGAAAAAAGCGAAATGAAGGCGCCGATGCCTGCAAAAGCCGCGAAAATAAGGGTGGTGGAGATGCTGTTCCGGCCAAACATGCCGAGGGCGACCAACTGAGCTGTCACCGTAGTGCCGATGTTGGAACCGTAGATGATGGTCGCCGCCTGCGCAAGGCTCATGATACCCACATTGACGAAACCGATCACCATCACGGTCACCGCACCGCTGCTCTGGATGGCGGCGGTACCTATGAGACCGATTCCGACACCCACCCATTTGTTGTTGCCGGTTTTGGCAAACAACTGCCTCAGCCGCCGGCTACTCGCCGACTCGAGATTGTTACTCATCATCTGGCAGGCTACGAGAAAAACACCGATACCTGCTGTCAGGGTTAAAATTGCGATCAGTACGCTGGTGATATCCATTATTATAGGTTAGGAGGTTATTAGATTAAGGGTTAAGAGTTAGGGGTTAGAGTTTAAGGAGTAGAGATTCGAGGTTAAGTGATTATTAGTACAAGTGGTTATAAGACAGCGGGGTAAGTCATCAGGATTCGTCATAATTCTTGTCGCAAAAAAAGAATACGCCAATTTAAAATTCGGCGGCAAAGATAGCATTTAATATGACACCACCAAATAAAAACGGAAAGAAAAAAAAAGCATCGCAAAAGACTACCTCTCTATCGTCACCTCACTTGTGCCGTGACTTACGGGTTGCACGATGATTTTGGTCGGGATTTTGTCGGCCAGAACATCCAAGTGACTGATGATGCCGATGTTGCAGCGTACGATATGATGCAATTGCTGGAGAGTGTTCATCACACTGTCGCAGAGGGAACCGTCCAACTGGCTGATACCCTCGTCGATGAAGAGGAAGTCGGAAGAGACCCCTTGCAACGCGAGATTGGAGAGTCCCAATGCAAGGGCGATGGAAATGAGGAAACTTTCGCCGCCGGAGACCATTTCGACGGGTCGCGGGGCATCGCCCAAGTACTTGTCTTTCACCAAGATCATCAATTCGCGTCCGGCACCGGTGAGTTCATAACGGTCGGAAAGCATCCCGAGAAAGTAGTTGGTGTTGTCGAGCAGTTTCTGCAGGATGAAGCTCTGCGCGATGCGCCGGAAAGTCTTGCCGGCACTGTCGCCAAAGGTGTTGTTGAGCCGTTCCCACTGCCGCACCTCCTGCCGTAACGTGTCCAGTTCCCTGAGCGTATCGGCATATTTGCGTCTGTTGTCGGCATCTGTCCGCAAGACCTGCTGGATCTGCCCTTTTTGCTGCAATTTTTCGCTCTTTTGCCGGTTGAATGCCGCAATTTGCGCCTCGATTCGGGAATAATCCTCCCCCTCCGCGAAATCCGGCTTCGATTCCTGATGTTTCTGCAGAGAGACTTGCGCCTGCTGATATTTTCCGTACGCCGTCTGCATCTGATTTTGCACATTCGTCTGATACTCACGCATTTGTACAATAGTTTCCCTTGGAGTATTCGCCAGCCGGTCCAAAGTGTCTTCTTGAATATCAGGATGCCCGGAGTAGTAATTTTGCAACATGGACTCCTTTTGGGCGATATCTGCGCGAACATTGGTTCTATTCTGTGACAAAACGGTACATTCAGGGACGAAATCCGCCCATTTTTCCGCCAAATGATCGATCTGGCGCGATTTATTCTCGGCAGGCCAATCAAAAACCGCCCGTACCTGCTGCCTGTAGCGTTCTATTTGCTGTCGTTCGTTCAGCAGTTTCTCGATTGATTCCTGCAGTTTCACCTGCCTTTCCTGCGTTTTGGCGTAAATGTCGGCCTCTTCGAGCAGATTTTTGGCGGCTTCTTCCGCATTATAGGCCCAATCGGGATAGGCAGAGGACATAAACCCCGATATTGCCGTTTGCAGTTCAGACTGCTGTTTCTCATCTTCCTGCCAACGCGTTTGCAAAGACTTGTTCTCTTCTTCCAATTTAGTCGTTTGCAATTCCGTTTCGTGGTACTCTTTTTGCAGTTCTTCTTGTTGCTTTTTCAGCTTTTCCAGCTCCGAAGTAGCCTTGTCAATCTGCTGATTGAGCCTGTGCGAATCATTGATTTTCGATGCCAGTTCCTTCTGAGCAACCTCGTTTTCAGCGAGTTGAAGATTGATTTGGGTCTGGATGGTTTCATTGACAAGAATATCGAGTCGCTGGCATGTTTCCTCCAAAGCCGCCAAATCGTTCTTCTTTCTCAACGTTTTATTCTGCAAATCGTTTCTCAGCGAGTTGACATTCCCTTCAGCGGTTTTGAGTTTCGTGATCGTCTCGTCCAACCCCTTTCTTTTCTGCGTTACCGCGTGATTGGCCTTTTCCAAAGCATTCTTGAGTTCCAATATGCTCTCTTCCGCCGCTTCGTTGGTCAGCAGTTGTGCGACTTTCTGACCGCAGACGGGACAAACATCGCCGATTTGGAGCGTGGCCCGGACCTGTTTGGCGAAATCGTGCACGCTTCTTGCAGCGGATTCATACACTTTTTGTGCGGTTTCCCGTGCCGCCTGCGTCTTCTCGTACTCCGCCTGCTCCTGTTGCCTTTGCACAGTCAGCGTCTCCAGCAGCTGCTGTTTCTTCGCAAGTTCTAACTTAAGCGCATTAATCTCATTTTGCTGATTCTTGAGTGTTTGCACAGATTTTTCAGCCTCTTTTAAATCACGAAACCGGTCTTTTTGCTGAGATTGCATCAGGGTGAGTTGATTCAAATCGAAAGCTTTGGCTTTTTCTTTCAATTCGTTCAAATCTTCTCCTAATTTGCCGATTTCCGTTTGTTTCCGGTTTATTGACGTCAGTTTTTCGGTTAAACGTTCGTTGGCCGAACGTTGAATCGAGGAATTTTGCTGAAATTTATCTTTGTTTTTGGCAATGTTCCGGCACAATTGTGAATATAGTTTCAATTTTTCGGAGAGCGACTGCGCATTGGCAAACGTTTCGCTCTTGCAGGCCTGTGCATTAATGATCTCTTCCAGCTGCTTTTTTGAGGTTTCGGCTTGAGCAAGGGTTTCTTGCAGGAAGAGGTAACCGGATATCAATTGTTGGTATATCGATTGGCACTCTTTTTCTGAATGTGTCAATTCGAGGTCGTTTTGACGCAGTTTCCGCAAATCAAGAAGGATGTTGCGTTCGTTTTCGGTTTGTTCCCATTGTGCAATCAGCTGCCGCGATTGTTGGTTGGCCACGGAGTTCACATTTGCCGTCTCTTTTTTCCATTGCTCTTCCGAATGAGTTACATCTTCTTGTAAGACAACAAGTTGCTTCAACCAATTAGACTTCTGCCCCAGTGTGGCCAACAGTTCATCAATCTGCTTGACTTCCGCCCCGACCTGGTCAATTTGCTGCTGACACTCCGCAACTTGTTCGTCATTTAGTCGCACTACATTCTCGTTTTCGCGGTTCAGTTGCTCGAGTTCTTTGTTTTTTCGGCTGAATTTCTCGTAGATCCGGCGACCGATTTCCGAAAAGATGCTGGTATCGGTGAGTTTTTCGAGGATTTCGGCTTTGGCGTTTTGGTCGCTCTTCATGAACTTGGTGAACTCGCCTTGTGCCAGCATCGTCGTGCGGCAGAACTGCTCGTAGGTAAGTCCCGTGACCGTGATCACCTGTTGCTCAACCTCCTTCACTTTGCTCCATTGTCCGTTTTCTGAAAACAGCGACCATTCGATATTGTTGAGATTTCCGTTGCGATTGATGGAAAAGGCGGTTTTGGCGGTATAGGTAACACTGTCGTTCCCAACAAATTGCAGCGCACAGTAGCCTTCTTTCGTGCCGCGCTTCAGATACTGTCGCAAATCATTGATGGCGATACCTTTGGCCCTGTCGCTGAACTGGAATTCCGGATCTTGGTATTGGTTCTCCTTCTTTTCAGCAACACTCTGCAAACGGGGTGTTTTGCAAAACAGTGCCATGCATATCGCGTCCAAAATGGTGCTTTTGCCCGCGCCCGACGGGCCCCAAATCATGAAGATATGCTGATCTTCCGGCATCAGATTCTCAAAATCGACGACGGCATCCGCGATGGAGTTGATATTTCGTATTTCCAGTTTCTTGAATTTCATTGAAGATCTATTTTTCCTAACAAAGGTGAACGTGACATGTCTGTTGGATTGGTTCCGGGAACGCCTTCCGGGACGGGAACTCCCAATTTCTGGAAATGTTCAATCCAATAGTCTGGAATGTTGCCGTCGGCATCGCGCCAGTTCATCGGTCTCGTCTCGAAAAGGTGCTCTCCATCCTTCCAAAAACACTCATAGATAAATTCCGAACAATAAAATTTGTTGTTGTCCGGCAGAAAAGCATCATCATAAGGTTTCCACAGAAGTCGTTTGGCTCGGGAAATCACATCGGCGGTGTCGAAGGGTTGGGCAAGCCGGAACACATCGTACTGGTTTGCATATTCCTTTACCCATTCGTAGAATTCGATTTGGCGCACACCTTCTTGCCGATCCGCCTCAAACACCCAAACGTACCCGTTTTTGTCTCGTTCTACCAACGCCACGTGCGTGTATTCCCCAGTGCTCGCACTGATGGCCTTCTCCATTTCGGAATCCTTGCCGCGGACGAACAGCAGGTCGCCAGAAGCCAACTCCCGCTCGTTTTCTCCCCAAGTGGCTTTCTCATAGACAGGTACCGCCTCTTCATACAGCTTCAAAGTCCATAATGAATCAGCCTTGCGCAAGACAGAATCTTTCGGTTGATAAGCGTTTCCCTCCGTTTGCGATTTTGCAGAATTAACCGAAAAACTGCACATCACCATCAATAAAAGCCCCAACATGATAAAGGGCCGCGGTCTTGATATGGAAGTTTGATGCATCATTCTTGTCACAATTTTTGCGCAAAAATATACAATATTCCGATTGACAGGACAATATCTTGAATCTGCGAAAAAAATCGCACATAAGGTTTTCAATAACCCTTAACCTATAACCATTAACCATTAAAAAATGTATCTTTGCACCGTTTTTATAAATATTGAAATATGCGTGATGCTCGTATCTTTGTAGAAAAGAAACCTGGTTTTCAGGTCGAGGCCGACAGTCTGAAAGCCACTTTGAATCAGAATTTTAACCTTAATATCAGAGGCCTTCGCCACTTGAAGGTCTATGACATTTTCAACATAGAAGAGGACCTTCTTGCGAAGGCGAAGAACGTGGTTTTCTCCGAACCGGTGACCGACGAGGTGTATGCCGAATTCCCGTTGGACGGGCTGAAGTACTTCGCCGTGGAATTTCTGCCCGGACAGTTCGACCAGCGCGCCGACAGCGCCATGCAATGCCTTAAGCTTCTGAATCCCAAGACGGAAGCGGTTATCAAGAGCGCGAACCTGTTTGTCATTGACGGGGATTTGACTGCGGACCAATGGCAGAAGGTGAAAAAATATTGCATCAACGAGGTGGAGGCCCGAGAGAAGGACATGGCCCGCTTGGAATTGACCGAAAACCCTGAGATCCAAGACGTTCCGATTTACAATGGATTCAGGACCTGGACGGAAGGGCAACTGCTCGATTTCCACGGCAAAATGGGCTTGGCGATGTCATTGGAAGACTTGAAGTTCATCCAGCAATATTTCGCCAACGACGAGAAGCGCGATCCGTCAGACACGGAGGTCAAGCTGCTGGACACCTACTGGAGCGACCACTGCCGTCACACGACCTTCGAGACGGCCATCACGACTATCGAAACCGAGGGCAGCAACATTTATAAAGAACAGATTGAAAATGCGTTACGTGAATATTTGGCTGTGCGCGACGAGATGTACGGCAAAGATACGAAACGCCCTGTCACGCTGATGGACTTGGCTTCCATCAACGGCAAATACGAGTACAAGCGTGGCAATCTTCCCGACAAGGAGATTTCCGAAGAGAACAACGCCTGCAGCATCCGCGTGAAGGTGGATGTGGATGGCAAGGAAGAGGATTGGCTGCTGATGTACAAGAACGAGACGCACAACCATCCGACGGAGATCGAGCCGTTCGGCGGTGCGGCGACCTGTGTGGGCGGTGCCATCCGCGACCCGCTGAGCGGACGCAGCTATGTATATCAGGCTCTGCGTGTTACGGGCGCGGGCGACATCAACGCCCCGATTTCCGCCACGTTGCCCGGCAAACTTCCGCAGTCGGTGATCTCCAAGACCGCCGCTGCCGGTTATTCCTCCTACGGTAACCAAATCGGATTGGCCACCACCTGCGTTCGCGAAATCTATCATCCTGACTATCAGGCAAAACGATTGGAAATCGGAGCTGTGGTAGGTGCCGTGCCCGAGAATCAGGTGCGTCGCGAGCGTCCGCAGCCCGGCGACATCATCATCATGTTTGGCGGTCGCACCGGTCGCGACGGCATCGGAGGCGCCACCGGTTCCTCGAAAGAGCACACGGAGAAGTCGCTTGACACCTGCGCCGCGGAAGTGCAGAAGGGCAACGCCCCCGAGGAACGCAAGATCCAGCACCTGTTCCGCCGTCCCGAGGTGACGAAGCTCATCAAGAAGTCCAACGACTTCGGCGCGGGCGGCGTCAGCGTGGCCATCGGCGAGTTGGCCGACGGGCTCACCATCGACCTGGACACGGTGCGCACGAAGTATAAAGGTCTGAACGGCACGGAAGTGGCCATCAGCGAGTCGCAGGAGCGCATGAGCGTGGTGGTGGCACCCGAAGACGTGGATGCCTTCTTCCAATACTGCCGCGAAGAGAACTTGGAGGCCAACATCATCGCCAAGGTGACCGACAACAACCGTCTCACGATGACATGGCGCGGCAAGACGATCGTCGATCTCAGCCGCGACTTCATCAACACCAACGGTGTGCGTCAAAGCGTGACGGCCAAGATCGCCCCCGTGGCTGAAGATGTATTGAAATCCGCTGACATCCAAGGGAATAACATGCAGGAGAAGTGGCAAAGCTGCCTCACCAATCCGAACGTCGCTTCCCAAAAGGGCCTGATCGAGATGTTCGATGCCACCATCGGCGCTTCCACGGTGCTGATGCCCTTCGGCGGCAAGAACCAGCTGACGGAAGCGCAGGTAAGTGCGCAGAAACTGCCTGTGCGTCACGGACATACAAACCTCGCATCCATCATGTCGTTCGGTTACAATCCGTTTATCGCCATTCGTTCCCCGTTCCATGCAGGGGTTATGGCGGTGTTGGAAGCGATGTCGAAAATCGTGGCGGCTGGCGGCGACTACCGCAAGATTCGTTTCACCTTCCAGGAGTATTTCGAAAAGCTCGGCAAGGACGCGACCCGTTGGGGCAAACCGCTCTCCGCGCTGTTGGGCGCCTTTTGGATGCAGAAAGAGTTCGGACTCGCCTCCTTGGGTGGCAAGGACTCCATGAGCGGCACTTTCAAAGACATGCACGTTCCGCCCACCATCGTCTCCTTCGCCATCACCACGGAGAATTCCGACCACATCATCTCGCCGGAATTCAAGCAGAAAGGCAATTACATCTATCTCATTGAGAACAAGTTAGAAAACAGCACACCGAACATCAAGCATACTTGCGAAATCTTTGATTTCATGCGGAAGAACATTTTGGACAAGAAGATTGTCTCCGCATTCACGTTGCAGTTCGGCGGTATCGCCGAGGCTTTGGCCAAAATGAGCTTCGGCAACGATTTAGGCTTTGACATTCAAACAGATAAGGATTTATTTGCATACGGCTACGGTAGTTTCATCGTGGAGACCACCGAGAAGCTGAACGCACCTTGTGCCATTGAGTTGGGTAAGGTTGCGGACAGCTTCATCGTCAACGGCGAGAAACTCGACAAAGCGGCGTTGTTGTCGGCTTGGCGCGGTTTCTACGGAAAGCTCTATCCTGAGATGGCCGCCAACGAGACGACTTCGGTGGGTGCGGAATTCACCCGTAACACAAAGACTTTCAACGCAAAACCAGCCGAGAAGGTCGCTGTTCCGAAGGTGATTTTGCCCGTATTCCCCGGTACCAACTGCGACTACGACACAGCGAAGGCGTTCGAGGATGCGGGTGCCGAAACGCGCATCCTGGTTTTCAAGAATCTGGACGAGGCGGCCATCGAGCACTCCATCGACGAGCTGGCGGCAGCCATCCGCGAGTCGCAAATCCTCGCACTGTCAGGCGGTTTCAGCTTGGGTGACGAGCCCGACGGCAGCGGCAAGTTCATCGCCAATGTGCTGAACCATCCGAAGATCAAAGCCGCCGTTGAAGACCTGCTCGGCCGCAAGTGCCTGGTGCTCGGTATCTGCAACGGCTTCCAGGCGCTCGTCAAATCCGGGCTGCTGCCTTTCGGCAAGTTAGGGGATGTCACGCCCGACTCCCCCACCCTTTACCGCAACAACATCAACCGCCACATCTCGCGTCTCGTGCGCACCCGCGTGGGCAGCACCGACTCCCCGTGGCTCGCATCGTTCCGGGAGGGCGACGTCCACCATATCGCCGTCAGTCACGGCGAGGGCAAGTTCGTGGTGTCGGAAAAGCTTGCCAAACAGCTCTTTGAGAACGGCCAAGTGGCGTTCCAATACTGCGATGAAAACGGCAACGTGAGCATGGACCCCGCCGACAACCCCAACGGCTCTTTCTACGCTATTGAGGGCATCGTCTCCGATAACGGCTTGATTCTCGGCAAGATGGGACACAGCGAACGCAAAGGCCGCAACCTGTACAAGAACATAGAGGGGAACAAGGTGCAGGATATCTTCGCGAATGCGGTAGCATATTTTAGAGCTTAGGAGCTTAATCGTGTAAACCTGTAAGCCTGTAAACCAAAAAGAAATGAGAATCAACGACATAGAATACCTCGAAGTGGAGGTGCTGGACGTGCGGTCGTCGTCGCACGCTACAGAGGCCTTTTCCCTGATTTTGACCGACAAGTTCAGGGATGACCGCTATGTGCCCATCATCATCGGGCTGAACGAGGCTCGGGCGATTTTAGGCGAGAAGCACGGAAGGCTACCCCGGCGCCCTCTCACGCACACCCTCTTCGCAGATCTTCTGACAGACTACATATCAGACTACAACATCGAGTTTGTCTCCGTTGACGAATACAACGAGGGCATCTATTACGCCTCCATCGTCATCCAATCGCCCAACGGTTCCTACTTCAACGTGGATGCGCGCCCGTCGGATGCGGTGGCCATCGCTTTGCACGCCCGGGTGCCCATCTTCTTCAAGAAGGTTTTGTTCGAAGAGCAGATGCAAATCACCAAGAAAACATCCGGCCGCCAAGAAGTTGCGGATTATATGGATTTATATTCATCTTCTAAGGCGCAGACACCGGCACCCTCGACTGAAGCGGGTACCGGCTGGGGAGCCATGACGGTCGCGGAGCTCAAGGAGATTCTGCAGAACGCTGTTGACGAAGAAAATTACGAATTGGCGGCGAAAATTCAGGAGGAGATCAATAAGAGAGGATAAGAGAATGAGAGGATGGGAAGCCTGAAAGGCTGACAGAATACAGGCGGGCAGTGTAATCCCCCGTGATGAAAAACAATGAATGATTTTAGACAGAAAGCGCGCACCGTCCTCAAACAGCATTGGGGATATGACCAGTTTCGTCCGTTGCAGGAGGATATCATCCTGTCGGTGCTGGAGGGGCGCGACACCTTGGCGTTGCTGCCCACGGGAGGCGGCAAGTCCATCTGTTTTCAGGTGCCGGCGTTGGTGAAAGGCGGTCTTTGCATCGTGGTTTCCCCGCTCATAGCGCTGATGAAGGACCAAGTGGAGCATCTTCGCGCCCGACATATCAAAGCCGGGGCTATATACTCAGGAATGCGGCAGAGTGAGATACAAGCCACCATCGACAATTGCCTGTTCGACCCCGAGTACCGTTTTCTTTACGTTTCCCCCGAGCGTCTTCAAACGGAGAGTTTCAAGGTCAATTTCGAGCGGATGCCCGTCTCGATGATTGCCGTGGATGAGGCGCACTGTATCTCGCAGTGGGGCTACGATTTCCGTCCTCCCTATCTGGAAATCGCAACAATCCGAAAGGTCTTCCCGCAAGTGCCGGTATTGGCCCTCACCGCCACCGCCACGCCCGAAGTGGTCAAGGACATCCAATTGCGACTGGAATTCAAAACCGAAAATGTCTTCCAAAAGAGCTTCAAACGGGCAAATCTGACCTATTTTGTCGTCTATGAAGAGGACAAGAACAGCCGGATGTTGCGTATCATGAACCGTTATTCCGGTTCGGGAATCGTATATGTGCGCAACCGCAAAAAGACGGCTGAAACGGCTGAGTTTCTGAGGAACAACGGTATTTCCGCCGACTACTACCATGCTGGGCTGGAGCCTCGCGATCGTGACCGCAAACAGCAGAGTTGGATGAGCGGCGAGACCCGCGTGATGGTCTCCACCAATGCCTTCGGCATGGGCATTGACAAACCCGACGTGCGTTTTGTCGTGCACATCGACCTTCCCGACACGTTGGAGGCCTACTTCCAGGAGGCGGGACGCGCCGGCCGCGACGAGAAGCCTGCGGTGGCTATCCTGCTCTACGACAATTACGACGTGGCGCAGCTCAAGCGCAACTTCACCTTTACCTTTCCCGAGCTCGACCGCGTGCGCGAGGTCTATCGCGAACTGTGCCAGTCGCACCACATCGAAATCGGCACCGGCGAGGGCAAAGTTTTCCCTTTTTCCATGGAGGAGCACGCACAGTCCGTCAAGATGAACGCCACACAGTATTTCAACGCCCTGAAACTGCTCAACAACATCGGGATGATTCTCGTTTCCGAACACCTGCGAGAAAAATCCGAGCTGCAGCTTCGGTTCAACGGAGACCAACTGCTCAAATACTATCAGGAAAAACCTGAATACGAGCCGATTATCACCACCATTCTGCGTTCCTACACAGGAGTGTTCTCCCAATTCACCAATATTGACGAACGTTTGTTAGCCAACCGATTGGACACAACAGAAGAGTCTGTCATCGAGCAACTTAAGCAGCTACGTTCGGAGAAAGTACTCTCCTACCAACCGCAAAGCAACATCCCGCTGATAGTCTTTATGAAAGACAGAATTGACGAAAAGTATCTCTATTTCGACAAAAAAATCTACGATTTCCGCAAGGAGAAGGCCGCAGAACGGCTTGACGCAGTGGAAAACTATGTCAAAACCGACAATGTGTGCCGCAGCCAGCAGCTGCTACAGTATTTCGGGGAGTGGACCAGTTCGCCGTGCGGGGAATGCGATGTCTGTCGAAGGCACCATATCCACCGTGTAAAGAACAAAGATTTTGAACGGATTTCCAAAGATGTAAAAGCCTTGCAACAAAAAGGTTATACCCCAAAACAAATCCTCGCTGAACTTTCCAAAGAATACGAGGAACCGCAGATTGTGGAGGTGATGAGGTTCCTCAATGACCAAAAATAAACGTGGAAACGTTCAAGTTTCCGGCACCTTCTATCGTCGGCGCCGGAATGGTGCGTCCTTGTTCGAAATAATGTACGGGGGGCGTGCTATTTCCGTTTAATCAAGGATAGGACGAAAATCAGCAGGCAGGCACCGATGACGGAGGTGATGATCTCCCACACGAGGCCGCCTTTCTCAATGCCGACCAGGCTCATAAGCCAGCCGCCGAGGAATCCGCCGATTACGCCGACGATAATATTGACAACAAGGCCGAAACCGCCGCCCTTCATCAATTTGCCGGCCAACCAGCCAGCCACAGCTCCAATAAGAAGGAATAAAATAATGTTCATAGTAATTGATTTTGGTGAAACAATTTTTGAAGAGGCAAAAATAGTTTTTTTTTTTTGTAAAATGTGAAATGTGAATGGTGATTTGTAGAGACGTGACATGGCGCGTCTCTACTATTGCCTATTGCCTGTTGCCTATTGCCTGTTGCCTATTGCTTACCATCACCGCATTCGACACTCCTCTTTCCCCTTCGTGGTCGAATCGGCCGTTGTCGGAGGGACAGTTGACAACACTGTGATAATCGCCGATGTTCAGAAACAGGGTGGTGGATCCGCCTCCGTCGAGGTTTAGGGCATCTCGGCATCCCAGCCAGCGGAGAATTTGCTGTAATTCCGTGAGCGACAATCCTTCAGCTTGTTTAAACCGTCCATCTGCCACGAAGAGCAACACTGTGCCGTCTTCACGGATGCCCACGGCCGTGCGGTTGTGGCGGTTGGTGACGAAGGTGCGGTCGTCGCGCATGTACTGTAACGTGTCGTGCCAGATGAGCAACGGTCCGGCGGTCATGATGTCAGGATAAGGAAGTGCCTCTTCCCACCGCCGCGATGAATCGGTTTTGAGGATGAGGACGCTGTCGCCAAGGAGGCAGAGCGTGCCGTATTGGTAGTATTTGCGGTTTACGGTGTCCTTGCCGGGGGTGTTCTCCCCGATGTTCACGCTGTCGATACGCAGATAGCAAATCGGGAAGTGTTTGTCCATGTCGAAAAAGGAGCCGTTGACCGCTGCCACAGCCTCGTGTTTGCGGGCCATCTCGGAGGTCTTCGTGCGGCGCGGCTCATGCGCGAACGCCAACGTATAGTGCGCGGTATCAGGGATTTCCAATACGAAAATCTGCTGGTTCGAGGCGAAGAGTTGCTTCCCATCGAACTGACACTGCCGCAGAATCATACCATCGAGGGTGTCGGTCTGCCAGTTGCCGTTCACGAACGCCAAGGAGTCGCGCTGGGCGTGGAGACAGAGCGCGAGGGCAAAGAGGGTTAGGGTTAGAATTGTATGTTTTTTCATTATACCATCCAATTCTCAATCATAAGACCAGGAATACGCTCAAAATGGTCCACGTTACCTGTAACAAGCACAAAATTTTCGTGCAATGCCGTTGCACCAATGAGTAGGTCAAAATGGTCGATCTTTTTTCCCATATGCTCCAACTGCCAGCGGATGTCTCCATATTCTCTTAAAGAATTGGTAATAGGATATTGCTCGAAAAGACCTTTAATCACATCCACATCTAAAAAATGTTTTTCTTTCCCAGACTTGAATGCACCGAAAAAGAGTTCCGCTAATGTGATTTCAGAAATTTTGCAGTTACCAAGCCCTACACGTCTGATATTTTCTATGACAGATGGAACTTTTTTGATCAAAGCAATACAGACACAAGTGTCCAACAGATATTGTCCATTTGTTTTCATCCCTACCAAGTTTCGATAGTTCTACTGTTTACCACATTATGGCGCAATTCTTTGGTGATTTCCATTGGATCAGCGTCACCACCCCAATCAGAATGAAAAACATTGAGAGCAGCCTCTAACTTTTCATCATCTGTCAGTTCCTCTATTTCGGATTTGGCTTTCTTAGCAGGCAGAAGAGTCTTGACATAAGCCAACATTTTCTCTAATGCCGATTTACTGTCAAGAAGTGGATTCATTTCGCGGAATAGTTCCTCTCGTAACTGTATTGTTGTCATTACTTCAAATTTTATTATAGTTTTGGCTGCAAAAATACATTTTTTAAGAATAGTATTTAAGAGTTGAATAAATAGGAATTAGCCAGCTCTTATTCTCTGATTATCTTGTCCTTTTAATCTTTTCCAAGTGCTTCAATCACGGCCTCAATGTCCTCATCCGTCGTGTCCCACGATGTCACGAGCCTGATTTCATCTTCTGCCTCGTTCCAATAGTAGAAGAAAGTGGTTTTTGCGAGGCGGTCGGCGACGGGGCGCGGGAGCTTGAGCAGCAGGATGTTGCAGTCGGTGCGCTGGGTGAAAACGTCGCCGAGGACAGTGGTGATGCGCTGACGGAGCTTCTGTGCCTGCGCATTGGCATGGGCGGCGTTCTTCTTCCACAGGTCGTTTTCGAAGTAGGCGACGAACTGGGCGCTGAGGTACCGCATCTTGGAGCTGAGCTGGGCACACTGCTTGCGGTGGTACTTGAGCTCGGGCACTAATTCGGGATTCAACACCACGACCGATTCGCCCATCAGCATCCCGTTCTTGGTG
>JAEEGL011063909.1_pt1 | contig 19605 bp, 16 predicted proteins | sample 9134231 | NCBI WGS metagenome assembly JAEEGL01 (sample SAMN16246548, study PRJNA631951) | gut metagenome | biome: gut microbiome; feature: rumen; material: fiber-attached | host: Bos | place: Iran: Karaj | collected 2018-10 | reverse complement strand
TGGTCTGAAGTTTGTTAATAACGATGCATGCTTCCCGTCTATCATCGTTGTAGGACAGATGATCAATGCGATTATCAAAGGCGATATTGATCCTGACAATACTACACTTATGATCACACAGACAGGCGGAGGCTGCCGTGCTACTAACTACGTAGCATTCCTTCGTAAGGCATTGAAGGAAGCAGGTTATCCTCAGGTTCCCGTTGTCGCTTTGTCCGTACAGCAGTTCGAGAAGAACGAAGGATTTAAGATCACATTGCCGTTCGTAAAGAACGCTATCGAAGCTCTCTGCCTCGGAGATATGATGACAACTCTTATTTTAAGAACACGTCCTTATGAGGTTGTTCCCGGTTCTGCAAATGCGCTTTATATGTACTTCAACAGAATCGGCAGAAATATGCTTAATAAGTCGGGATTCGCTGACGAGCTTACTGAAAGATACGATCAGATCATGCCCGGTAATTACTGGGACAGAAGCCCCGAGGATAAGAAGAAGATCAGAGACTGCTTTGCAGATATCGGCGTTGATCTAGAGAATATTCCTAAGATCAGAAGCTACAAGAAGTTCATCAACCTTGCAGTTGAGAAGTTCAACATGCTTCCTTTGAAGGATATCCCGAGAAAGCCTAGAGTAGGTCTTGTAGGTGAGATCCTCGTTAAGTTCCAGCCCGATGCGAACAACAATGCACTTGATGTAATCGAGCAGGAAGGCTGCGAAGGCGTTCTTCCCGGCGTACTCGACTTCTTCCTTTATTGTGCATATAACCCTGTATGGGCTGCTTCCAACATGGGCAGATCCAAGAAGTCAGGTTATATCAACCAGCAGGTAATCAACCTTCTTGAGCGTTTCAGAAAGCCTATCAACGATGCATTCAAGAAGACTAACGGTAAGTTCATGATGACTGAGAGAATCGAGGAGCTTGCCAAGAATTCATCTCAGGTTCTTTCCTGTGGTAACACATGCGGTGAGGGTTGGTTCCTTACAGCTGAGATGATCGAGCTTATTCAGGATGGCGTTCCGAACATCATCTGTTCACAGCCTTTCGCATGTCTTCCTAACCACGTAACAGGTAAGGGAATGATCAAGGAACTTCGCCGTCAGTATCCGAACTCAAACATCATCCCGATCGATTACGATCCGGGTGCATCCGAGGCTAACCAGCTCAACAGAATCAAGCTCATGATCTCTACTGCACATGCCGTTAGAAATGCTGAGATTATGGCACAGAAAGCGGAAGAGAAAACAAATGAGTAAACTTCTTCTTGTAGACGGTAACTCGATAATAAACCGCGCTTTCTTCGCGGTTATCGGAAGAGCTCCCATGACTGCGCCCGACGGTACTCCCACGGGTGCGATCAACGGCTTCTTCAACACTTTGTTAAGCGTTAAGGAAGAGTATGCACCCGATAAGATGTGCGTGCTTTTTGACCTTAAGGCACCGACGTTCCGTCACAAGATGTATCCCGACTACAAGGCACAGCGTAAGGGAATGATGCCCGAGCTTTCAGCCCAGATGCCTATTGCCAAGGAACTTCTTGATCTTATCGGCATCAAGCGTATGGAGATGGAAGGGTATGAGGCAGACGATCTTATCGGAACCCTGTCTTTACTCGGCGAGCAGATGGGTGATGAAGTCTATATCTTGAGCGGTGATCATGATGACTTCCAGCTTATCGATGATAAGGTAAGCGTCATTCTTCCTCAGAGCGGTAAGGGTAAACCTCCGAGAGTTCTTTTTGACAGAGAATTATTCGAGACTACATACAATGTTAAGCCTGAAGTATTCGTATATGTTAAGGCCTTGATGGGAGATAACTCAGATAACATCAAGGGTGTCGAGAAAGTAGGCGAGAAGACTGCATTTAAGCTTATTGCTGATTATGGTTCCATAGACGGAATATTCGATAACTTAGACAAGCTTACTCCTTCATTGAAGTCTCATATGAGCGAATCAAGAGAGCTTGTAGATCTTAACATCAAGCTTTGTACGATCTTAAGAGATGTACCGGTTCCTTATGGTCCTGAAGACATGGCTTTCACTGAACTAAAGGATCCGCAGGGACTTCACGACAGACTTGCATCATTGGGCTTAAGAAGCCTTATTAAGAAGTTCGGGCTTGAAGATCTTAAGATGCAGACATTCGAAGAACCGGAGTCTGATTATTCATCTTGTCTTGATGATTTTAATGCCAATAAAGATAACATCATCATCGAATACGATAAGCTTCCTTCAGGTAACGACTACGATGTTATGTTTACGTCCGATAAGGTTCTTATACTCGAGGGAAATTCGCTTTATGTGAATGCTCCTGACAAGGCTTTGGAGGCGCTTGACCGTTGTGAGACTTTAAGGTCTTTCGATTACAAGATCAATTCCAAGATCCTAAGCAGGATACCTGCTAATCTTACGGCTGTATATGACACTTCCATCATGGGATATGTTCTTAACGTAATCTCCGGAAGTTCACCTGATTTTACGAGACTATTCGAGAACACTTTTGCCATACCTTATCCCATCGAAGAGAAGAGCGGACAGATATCGCTTTTCGAAGTGGAGGATGAAGCGGAGTCGCTTAAGGTAAAGGGCAGCAAGCTCCTTCTTAACAGATGCATCTTTAATGCTCTTATGTTAAAGGCAAACGAGGAAGGTCTAACGGATCTTCTTAATAACATCGAGTTCCCGCTTACGGTTACTCTTGATGCCATGGAAAGAAACGGAATGCACGTTTCCATGGAAAGCTTAAAGGCGCTTCATAAGGAGTTTTCAGAGAAGCTTGAAGTACTAGAGAATGAGATACACGAGCTTACGGGATTCGACTTTAATATCGGTTCCCCGAAGCAGCTGTCTGAAGTGCTTTTCGATGCGGATAAGCTTAATCTTCCTCACGGCAAGAAGGGTAAGACGGGAGTGTATTCCACATCAGCGGATGAACTTAACAGAATTGCTGATTTCCATCCTGCGGTGTCCAAGATTCTTGAGTGGAGAGCGATATCAAAGCTTGATTCCACATATGCTGCCGGACTTCTTCCCAAAATCTCCGACGACGGCCGTATACATACCACATTTACGCAGGCCATGACAAATACGGGAAGATTATCTTCCGTTGATCCTAACCTTCAGAATATCCCTGTAAGATCTGAAGAAGGTGCAAGGATAAGAGAGTGCTTTACTGCACCTGAAGGAAGAACATTAATCGATGCCGACTATTCGCAGATCGAGTTAAGACTTCTTGCTGCGATGTCAGGTGATGAGGTTATGACAGAGGCATTCTTAAAGGGTGAAGATATCCACAGAAGAACTGCTTCTAAAGTGTTCGGTGTATCCGAGGATGAAGTTACACACGAGCAAAGGGCTGCGGCTAAGACTGTTAACTTCAGTATCGTTTACGGTGTATCTGACTTCGGACTTTCTACGGATCTTGGTATCTCCTTCAGAGCAGCTTCAGAGCTTATAAAGTCTTACGGTGAGCAGTTCCCTAAGATTACCGCTTATCTTGACGGTCTCAAGAAGAAGGGTGAGGAAGAGGGATTCGTTTCCACCCTTTACGGAAGAAAGAGAATCTTAAGTGAGCTTAAGTCGCCTAACAGAAATCTTAGAAACTTCGGTCTTCGTGCGGCAATGAACACACCGGTTCAGGGAACGGCTGCGGACATCATTAAGATTGCGATGAACAGAGTATATAAGGCATTACGTGAGCAGGTACCTGACAGTAAGCTTATTATGCAGGTTCACGATGAACTTATAGTTGAGTGCGATAAGAAAGATGAGGCATTGGTTTCATCAATACTTAAATCAGAAATGGAGCAGGCAGCAAGCCTTGCAGTACCTTTGGTATCAGAGGTAGGAGCAGGCGATAACTGGCTTGAGGCAAAGTAAAATGTTTGTATTGGGAATTACAGGACCTATAGGCAGCGGCAAGAGTACGGTAAGCAAGTACTTCAAGGATAGAGAGATTGTTGTTCTTGATGCTGATCAGATTTCAAGAGATGTAACAGCTTCAGAAGGAGCTGCTATAGATGAGATTGAAGCAGAATTTGGTGCCAAGTCAATCCTTTCTGACAGAAGCCTTAACAGAAAGTATATGGCTGATGTAGTTTTTAAGGACAACAGAAAACTCGACCAGCTTTCTTCCATCATTCATAAGCATGTATTTATCGTAATGGATAAGGTGTTAGAAGAGCAGAAGAAGCTTAAGACAAAGCTCGTTGTTCTTGATGTACCGATTCCGGTAAACAAGGGATTTGTCGATCACTGCGATCAGATTTGGGCAGTAACATGCGAAGACCACATCAGACTTGCAAGGTTATTGGACAGAGGAATGACCAAGGAAGATGCGTTAAGACGTATCATGGTTCAGATGAGTAACGATGAGTATGCTGCATTGGGCGATCATGTTATCGATAATTCCGGTTCCTTGGATGAGCTTACAGAGAAGATAGAGGCTCTTATCAAATCTGAGCTTAATGAGAGAGGAATAAGGGTATGAATGCGACACTTCTGACGGGCATCGGATTCGTTTTGTTTGCCATTGTTCTTCTTATCGTTCTTATCTCAATAAAGATTGAAGCGTTGGGCAAATTAAAGAAGTTCTGTATTGCTACTGAAGCTATCTATCTTTCTGGTACGGTGCTTCTTCTCTTCGTGTTCTTGCTTGTTGAAGGCATACCGTTGTCTTTTGCATTAATAGCAGAGATATTGATTCTTCTCGTGTTTATTTTTACATTTTTCACTCTGTTTATGATTGCAAGGACCGTTAAGAACATGAATAATTAATGCTGTTATGGAAAGCATTAATAATCAGCAGATAAATCGTATATCAAGTTACGAGAAGATCATGGATGAGGTGACGCTTATCCTTAATGATTATTCTGAAGAAAAATTTCCCGTACTTACTGAATGCATAAGGAAAATTGAAGCGTATTACACAAGCACTGAATGGAAAGAGGACTTCGAAGCCGACGAGGCAGGACTTCTGCCCAAAGACCTTAAAAGAGGCGTACTGTCTGAAGACGGCATAAGCGATATCCTCGACAGATTTAAGGAGATTAGTAACCACCTTATGACGCAATATGAAAGAATGGAAGCCGGCCTTCTTTATGATCCCGGTGATAAAAAGATAGTAGACGAGCAGGTACAGTATCTTGATAAGCTTTGGGAGTTTAACAAGCTTAAGCCTTCTCAATTTGAGTTAAAGCAGAAGTTCCTCAAGGAAATGTTTGCCGAATGCGGTGAGGATGTATTTGTCGAGCTTCCGTTAAATTCCAACTGGGGCGGTCACCACGTTCATTTTGGAAACAGAGTATATGCGAACACTAATCTGACTTTGGTCGATGACGGGCATATCTTCGTAGGCGATGCCGTTATGTTCGGACCTAACGTAACTGTTGCTACTGCCGCGCATCCTGTTGATGCTGATCTTAGATATAAGGGATATCAGTTTAATAAGGATGTACATATTGAAGATAACGTGTGGATTGGTGCAGGCGTAATTATCCTTCCCGGAGTAACCATAGGTAAGAATTCCGTTATTGGTGCGGGTAGCGTTGTAACCAAGGATATACCTGCTAACGTGGTTGCAGTCGGCAATCCATGTAAGGTGTTAAGAGAAATAGGCGACAGGGATAAAGAGTACTTCTATAAGAACGAGAAGGTCGATTTGTAATGAGATTTCTCAAAGAGATAATTAAGAAGGTTATTAAACCTTTAGCTGTCGTATGCACAATCATTCTTGCAATAAGTATCGTTGCTAATGCGATAGTCATTCTTTCCACCAATGACAGTGTTAAGTATTATGATGAGTTTGACGGTCAATATGACTACATAATCGTATTGGGATGCGGAGTAATTGATAATCAGTATCCGTCAGATCGTCTGGCCGACAGGCTTGATACAGCGATCAGGCTTTATGAGGACGGAGCCGCACCAATGATCCTGTTAAGCGGAGATCATAGGGAAGATGATTATAATGAATTAGCTGTAATGCGTAATTATATGCTTGAGTATGGCATTCCGGATGATGTTATCTTATGCGATGATCTCGGTTTGTCTACCAATGAGACAATGGAACGTGCCGTAAGATTATACGGGGTAAGATCAGCCGTAATTGTTACTCAGAAGTACCATCTATATAGGTCGATTTATCTGGCAAGAGACTACGGAATAGAATGCGAGGGCGTCTGCGCCACTGGCCGTACATTCACTTATCATGTTTATCATTACACCAGGGAGTTCATGGCCAGAGTCAAAGACTTCTTTTTATGTCTTGTAAATTAATTTAGAATCATTATAATTTAATTATATGAGAAACAGTGCTGAGATAACATCCCAGGATAAACTTCGTGAGGCCGGAATCCGAGTTACGGGTCCGAGAATTCGCATCTACGAATATTTACTTTCTCACAGAACCCATCCGACATGTGATGATATTTACAAAGATCTTAAGGACCAAGATAAGTCTTTGTCCCTTGCTTCCGTTTATAACGTTACTGAGAAGTTATCTGAAGTAGGTCTTGTTAATGAGATCGTCTCGCCAGACGGACAGAAGCACTATGACGGAATTATAGATTTCCATGGACATTTCTTCTGCAAGACTTGCGGAAAGATATTAGATATTTCCTGCTCCCATGATTTCTCTCCGGAGAATCTTGAAGGTGCAAGAGTAGATTCAGTCTCTCTTGTTATAAGCGGTGAGTGTAAGGACTGCTTAAACGGGGAAGATTGTCAGTAATACAATCAGCAGATAGACAATATCGATAATTAAAGCCGCGAGACTTATTACGCTCCAAGTCTTAGGAACGGAGAATTCCATCTTCTTTTTAAGGTGATCATGTACGGGAGTAATGAGGTTAGGGAAGATGATGATCTTCTTCTTAGTAAGTCTTCCGATTGTGATCTTAAGAATTGAAAGACCACCGTCAATAAGGAACGGAAGGCCGATCATAAGGTATGCGAATGGAAGCTTCAAGTACATGAAATAGATAGCTATGAAGAAACCCAATGATCTTGAACCTGCATCGCCCATGAGCATCTTGGAAGGGAAATGGTTAAAGCAAAGGTAGACAAGAACAACGATTACGAGAACACATCCGGGCAAAGCCTTGGGTAAAGTAAGAAGTCCGTGGAACTTGGCTGAAAGCATAACCGTAAGGATCGTTAAGATCGTAACTGTTCCTGATAAGCCGTCAACGCCGTCTGTGGCATTAGTGGCATTAATGGATACTACAATGAGGATGATTCCGAGGATGACGTAAACGATGGGATTGAAGATGAAAGACTTATCGAGGAATGAAAGATAAACTTCATTTCCGAAGAACCTTACGTATACAATGCTTCCGATAAGAGCGACGATAACATCTAAAGCCCCCTTGGAATACTCGCCCCAGGGAGACTGGGAACGGTCATCGAGGAATCCGATAAAAGACATAAGGAATGTGAGAATAAGGATGAGGTACATTCCTGTACCTTCAGTTGTCAAAGCTGCAACGGCTAATACGAAGATCAAAGTGAAGTAGATACCAACGCCCGTGGGCTTACCTATATTGACCTCGGAACCCTCAACATACTTACGTCCGCGGTCGTGTCCGAGCAAGGATTTGCCGAACGGAAGGAAGAACAGGGCCAAGAATGTTAAAGCCCCTCCTGCAAAGCATGATACAAGTATTCTTGTCAAATCTGACATAAGTTTTTTTAGCCCCCCTATGACTCGTGTAATTATACTTATAATCTGATATAATTTCTATCTATTTAGAGATTTTGGGGGCATTCTATGGATTACAAGTCCGTTATAGCAGAAAATATAGCGAAAGTGACAGAACTTGACAGGGATCAGATATATAAGTTGATCGAGATCCCGCCTCAGAAAGACCTCGGCGATTACGCATTCCCTTGTTTTATACTCGCGAAGAGCCTTCATAAGGCTCCTAATATGATCTCCGAGAGCCTTGCAGGTGAGGCTTCACTTACCTACGACGGTATGTTCGAGGTAAAGAACGTCGGACCTTATCTTAACTTCTACATCGATCGTTCAAGATATGCTTCAGATACGGTTACTAAGATTAACAAAGCCGGCGATAAGTTCGGCCAGGCTGAGGACGGAAATGGTCAGAACGTTATTATCGAGTTCTCTTCTCCTAACATCGCCAAGCCTTTCCACGTAGGCCATGCTTTCACGACAATTCTCGGTAATTCACTTTCAAGAATCTACGACAGATTGGGATATAACGTTATCAGAATGAATCACCTTGGTGACTACGGAACTCAGTTCGGTAAGCTCATCACGGCATACAGACTCTGGGGTGATGAGGAGGCTCTTTCCAAGGACCCTATCACAGAGCTTCTCAGAATCTACGTTAAATTCCACGAGGAAGCCAAGAAGGAACCTTCTCTTGACGATACAGCACGTGAGAACTTCAAAAAGCTCGAAGACGGATGTCCCGAGGAAGTTGCTCTTTGGCAAAGATTCAGAGATCTTTCCCTCGTTGTATTCAATAAGCTCTACGACAGAATGGGCGTATCCTTCGACAACTACAATGGTGAGTCTTTCTACAGCGACAGAATTCCTGCTGTAGTAGATATGCTTAAGGAGAAGAATCTCCTTGTGGAAAGTGAGGGAGCACAGGTGGTTATGCTCGATGAGTATAATCTTCCTCCGTGCATCATCCTTAAGAGTGACGGAACAACTATCTATGCTTCAAGAGACCTTGCTGCAGTTCTTTACCGTAAGGATACATATAACTTCAACAAGAATATCTATGTGGTAGGTACACCTCAGGCTCTGCACTTTAAGCAGGTATTCTCAGTGCTTAAGAAAGCAGGCTACGACTTCGCTGATGACTGCGTTCACGTAGGCTTCGGTCTTGTTAAGTTCAAGGATATGGTCTTCTCTACAAGAGAAGGTAATATCGTACTTCTCGAGGACCTTCTTGATGCAGCTGTAGCTAAGACACGTGAGGTTATCGCTGAGAATGCTAAGCTTCGCGGTCAGGATATGAGTGAGAAAGAGATATCCGAGATTGCCGAGAAGGTAGGTATCGGTGCTGTTATCTATACATACGTTAAGGCAGGTAGAGAGAAGGATATCGTATTCTCCTGGGAGGAGATGCTTAACTTCAACGGTAACTCTGCTCCTTACCTTATGTACACATATGCAAGAATCAGATCCATTATGCGTAAAGCAGAAGCTGCCGGCATTAAGCCTGCAACGGATCTTGATACATTAGGTACTCTTACAAGCGACGATGCATACAGCGTAATAAGCGCACTTTCAAGCTTCGAGAGCGATGTTAAGAAAGCAGCATCCATTTATGAGCCTTTCGTTATCTCAAGAAGCCTTTTCGAGACGGCATCAGCATTCAACTCCTTCTACAATAACTGCAGAATCTTGGGTGATGATGTTGACGTTAAGGATTCCGAGGCAAGACTCGCGCTTTGCGAGGCTGTAGGTAACGTGATCAAGTCCGGATTGTACTTGCTCGGTATCGAGACAGTAGAGAGGATGTGATCTTTTGGAGACGATGCCTGATTTTAAGGATATTAAGTACGAAAGACCTGATGTCGAAGCGATATCCGAGGGTTTCAAGAGCTTAAGACTAAAGCTTATGACGGCGCAGGATGTTAACCAGGCATCCGATATCCTTATGGAATATGAGAAGCTTATCATCGGGTTTAACACTCAGTATGAGCTATGTAATATCCTTCATGATCTTGATACTTCGAATGAGTTCTATTCTGATGAGCTCGAGTTCTTCGATACAGCTGTTGCAGAATTAAGCGAGCTTTCTTCTGCGATGCTTACGGTTATGGTCAACTGCCCTTGTGCTGATGCACTTAAGGAGAAGTATGGAGAGATGATCTTCCGTAAGGCCGTTAACCTCAAGCAGACTGTATCTCCTGAAGTTATCGATGATTATGCGGAGGAATCGTCTTTACAGAATGATTATTCCCAGATCAAGTCCGAAGCTGAGATCGAGTTTGACGGCAAGAAGGTTAACTTAAGCCAGCTTGCGGTTTATCTTGAGTCCAACAGCAGACAGGTCCGCAAGGATGCACATAAGGCTTTGGATGAATACTATATGAGCCAGAAGGAGACCTTCGACAAGATCTATGATGATATGGTCAAGGTCAGAACTAAGACTGCTAAGAAGCTCGGCTATAAAAATTACACCGAGCTTGGATATAAGCTTATGGAACGCTATGACTACACGCCTTCCGATGTAGCTACATTCCGTGAAGCAATCAAGAAGTACATCGTACCTTTGACGGTTCAGATAAGAAAGCTTCAGCAGGAAAGATTAGGAGTGGAAGAGCTCATGTTCTACGATCTTCCTACGCTTTTTAGAAACGGCAATCCCATTCCGACTATCTCCGGTGTAAGCCTCGGTGATGTTGCTGGTGAGTTCTTCGCTAAGCTGTTCGGAAACAGACCTTCTTTCCTTGAAGTTTTGTCCGAGCACGGCTTTACGGATCTTATGACTAGAGAGAATAAGTCTACCGGCGGTTACTGCATGTATCTTGACGGTCTTGCTATTCCTTATATCTTCATGAATGCCAACGGAACTGCAGATGATGTAGCGACAATCATTCATGAGGGCGGACATGCGTATGCTGCTGTTAAGAGTGCTGACGTATCACCTTTTACAGAGTGTCTCGCACCTACACTTGAGACATGTGAGATTCACTCCACTTCCATGGAGTTTATGTCTTACCCTTATATGGATATGTTCTACGGCGATAAGGCTGAGCAGTACAGAGAGCTTCACATGACTCTCGCTTTGTTGTTCCTGCCTTACGGCTGCATGGTAGATGAGTTCCAGCACATCATCTACGATAACCCTGATATGACACCTGAAGATCGTCACGGCGTATGGAAGAAACTTGAGGAGGAGTATCAGCCTTTCATCAAGTACGATGAGAATCATCCTTTCCACACTCTTGGCGGCGCATGGATGAAGAAGGATCATATCTTTACTTCACCGTTTTACTATATCGATTACTGTCTCGCACATATCTGTGCACTGCAGCTTTGGGATCTTTCAAGAGAGGATATGGAGACTGCACTCATCAAGTACAACAAGCTTTGCTCATTAGGCGGAACGGATACATTCCTTAAGCTCCTTGAGAAGTCTGAACTTGAGAGTCCTTTTGATGTTGACGTCATTAAGCAGGTTGCATTCTCCTGCAGTGAGTTCCTCCGTTTATGAAGCTTCCCGACATATTCGTTAACAGAATGAAAGAAGAATTGCTGTCCTCCGGAATATCGGAGGACGGTTTCTTTGAAAGTTTCGATAAGGAACCTCTTAAGGGTATAAGGATCAACAGAAGTAAGGTTAGGGAAGTGGATTACGGCACGATTATGTCCCGTATAGATCCCGACGAGCCTTCAATGAAGATTCCGTGGTGCGACAGCGGGTTTTACACCAAGACAGCTTCCTCCGGTAACTCACCTTACTATCATGCAGGAGCTATCTATCCTCAGGAGCCTTCTGCCATGCTTCCGGGTCAGGTTATATCTGCTAAGCCAGGTGATGTAGTTATCGATCTTTGTGCTGCTCCCGGAGGTAAAGCTGTAAGGATTGCCGAAGACCTTAAGGGTGAGGGCGTTCTTATAGCTAATGAGATATCTGAAGGCAGGGCAAAGGCTCTGCTGCGTAACGTTGAGCGTATGGGTATCCCGAACGTTATCGTTCTTAATGAGGATCCTATTCATATGAGACCGGTTCTTGAAGGTCTTGCCGATAAGATTATTGTTGATGCTCCCTGCTCGGGAGAAGGAATGTTCCGAAGAGATCCTTCTGCAATTAAATCGTGGGAAAGATACGGCCCTGATCCTTGTGCCGAGCTTCAGGATACTATCCTTGAAAGTGCTGACATCTTGCTTAAGGCAGGCGGAGAACTTGTTTACTCCACATGCACTTTCGGCGTTAAAGAGGATGAGGACAGGATACTTCACTTTCTTTCATTGCACCCCGAGTATGTGGTAGTGCCGCATCCAGAGATTGAGGGTGTTACTCATGCTCCGGCTTCATCCAAGCTTCCGGGAAGCATGCGCATCTGGCCTCACATGAGTGAAGGCGACGGACATTTCTGCGTGCACCTTCGAAAAGGTGATGCCGGGGAAGATCAAGCTTCGCTTCCTTTCTTTGAAGCTAAGGGCAGCGGGAAGCAGTCGCGAGAGAAGGATGCCGTATGCCGCTTTATGTCCGAGATACTTACGGAAGAAGCTTTTCGCAAGTTTAAGGAAAGATGCGAGAGAAGCCTTCTTGTTAAGGGAGGACATGTTTCCATGCCTATGGTAGCCGACAAGACTTTGGGCAAGCTTAATGTAGTTAAGAATGGTCTGTATCTTGGTGAGTTCAAGGCGAAGGGTAAAGATCTCGTATTCGTTCCTTCAAATTCGCTTGCGCTCACATTAAAGTCAGAAGAATTAAATCCTGATGCCGTTATCTCCTATTCGTATGATGATCCCAATGTCATCCGCTATCTTAAGGGAGAGACGCTTACGACAGAACCCGGAGTTAAGGGTAATGTAGTTATAGCAGTCGACGGCTTCTGCCTCGGCTTCGGTAAGAGAAGCGCAGACGGCATGATAAAGAATCTATATCCTAAGGCGTGGAGGTTGTTATGAGGATAATAATTGCTACAGGAAATAAAGATAAGGTAAGAGAGATCAATGAGCTTCTCGAAGGAACTTCCTTTGAAGCAGTTTCCATGAAGGAAGCGGGCATCAGCTGCGATATCGTTGAGGATGCGGATTCATTCAAGGGTAATGCTCTTATCAAAGCGACAGAAGTAGCTAAATATACTGATGAATATGTTCTTGCAGATGACTCCGGTATCTGCATTGATGCATTAGACGGAGCTCCCGGAATCTATTCTTCAAGATTCTGCGGTGAGGATTCCACTTACGAAGAGAAGTTCAAGAAGATATTCGAGATGCTTGAGGGTGTTCCCGAGGAGAAAAGAACTGCTCACTTTACCTGTGCCATCGCAGTAGTAAAGCCTGATAAGACAAGCTTTACCGTAGAAGAATACTTTAATGGAGTTCTTCACGAGAAGCCCGCAGGAGTTAACGGATTCGGTTATGATCCTATTTTCTATGTGCCCGAATATGGCATGACTTCAGCCGAGATGAGTCCTGAACTTAAGAACAGTATGAGTCACAGGGGAAAAGCACTGCGTAAAGCTGTTGAACTTATAATTAAATCGTGCTAATATTTTAGCTCGTAAACAAATGTCCACCGTGCGTGGACTTCCTAGGAGAGAACAGATGCCTGATCAAGTAGAGTACTATCTTGTAGACAAAAAAGTCCTTCCCGAAGTTTTTATCAAAGTTATGGAAGTTAAGCAGCGACTTAATACTGGCGAATCTTCTTCCGTTAATGAAGCAGTAAGGAAGACCGGACTGTCTCGTAGCGCTTACTACAAGTACAAAGATTCCGTATTGCCGTTCTTCGAGGCTACAAACGGTAAAAAGGTTACTCTTCTTATAACAGTTGAGAACTTCCAGGGAATACTGTCATCGATAATCAATGTCATCTCAGCTACTAAGGCGAGCATACTGACTATCAATCAGAATATTCCCATTAACGGACTTGCCGACATATCCATATCACTTGATACCGCGTCTATGTTCGGATCCGTCGAAGACATAATGAATGACATTAACAGAATTGCAGGAGTGCGTAATTGCACAGTCCTGAGCAGAGAATAAAGAAAAGAGGCGTTTTAACAATGAAGTATATTGCAATTATGGGTTTTGGTGTTGTTGGTTCCGGTGTAGCTGAAGTGCTTGCCATGAATGAAGACAAGATCGCAAGACATGTAGGAGACAAGGTAAAGGTTAAGTATATCCTCGACCTTCGTGATTTCCCCGGAAGTCCTTTCGAGTCTCTTGTAACTCATGATGCAGATCAGGTGTTTAACGATCCTGAAGTTAAGGTAATGGTAGAGACTATAGGCGGTGCCAAGATTGCTTACGAATATACGAAGAGAGCTCTTTCTTCAGGCAAGAGCGTAGTAACGTCCAATAAGGAGCTCGTTGCTACACACGGTCCTGAGCTTATGGAACTTGCTAAGCAGCATAACTGCATTTACCTCTATGAGGCTGCAGTAGGCGGCGGTATTCCGATCATCAGACCTTTGCACAGATGCCTTGCAGCTAACCGCGTTGTAAGAATTGCAGGTATCGTTAACGGTACGACAAACTATATCCTCACGAACATGAGAGACAAGGGTGTTTCCTACGAGGAAGCTTTGAAGCAGGCTCAGGCTAACGGATATGCCGAGGCTAATCCTACGGCTGACGTCGAGGGTATTGATGCACAAAGAAAGCTTTCAATCCTTTCTTCCATCGCATTGGATGGTACTTATGTAGCACCTTCCGAGATCAACACTGTCGGTATCTCCGGATTGACGCTCGATGATATTAACTTTGCTGCCAAGATCGGATGCAAGGTTAAGCTTCTCGCAGTATTTAACAATGGTGATGACGGTTCTTCTGTATATGTTGCACCTCACTTCGTAAGAGCTTCTTCAGTTCTTTATCCTGTAGAGGATGTATTCAATGCTATCGTAGTTGAGGGTAATGCTCTTGGTGAGGCTATGTTCTACGGTCAGGGTGCTGGTAAGCTTCCTACGGCTTCTGCTGTAGTAGGTGATATTCTTGAGGCTGTAATGCCTGTTGAGGCCGGTGCTTATGCTCACAACTGGTCTGCACCTAATAACGAAGGCAGAGTAACACTTCCTTACGAGAAGGGTGTTACGAAGATCGTTGTAAGAGCATCTATTGATAATGCTGACAGTGTTAAGAAGGCATTCGCATCTTACGATACGGAAGTAGCTACGGAAGACGGCGAGTTCGCACTCTTTGTAAGAGGAATTGCTAACGGCGACATCGATTCACTTGTATCCGGAATCAACGGTGCAAAGTGGATGCACATGTACGAGTAAGATCACATCCTGATCTTGTTTCTAATCTCTTCGAGTATCTGTTCGTAATCCCTGTGCTTCATCTCAGGGAATGCTCTTAAGAGTCGTCCTGCACCATAATGCGTGTGCTTGATAACGTCAGCTTTAAGCTGGTCGTATCTGTCCTCGAGTTCGGATTTTGCTAGTGAAGCCTGAACGGCAGATTCCTGTGCTTTCTGTAAAGCGTTAAGAGAACGGTTGCCGATTCTGTCCGTGAGCTTATCACTTACATTCTTGATAGAGGCAGATATATGGTCAAGTTCTTCGAGCTTCTTGTTAAGTCCGATGATGGTAAGTGCAGTTACAACAGTATCAGTGATGAAAACAACGTACAGTAATATGAGGACAGGCCAGCCGATCTTTGGCGGGATCATTCCGGAAGAGAAGTGGTATATCACCACGTGCACGAGCTTTATTACGAATACTACTGCAAGTCCCCAGATGATGGAGAAACCTGCGCATATATAACCGTTGAGATTAAGCGGCATCTTGCTGTAGTCCCACCATCTGGCATGGAAACATTTATCCAGGATAAATCCTGCTATCAATTCGATTAGAGTAGTAAAAACAACGCCTTCGAGAAAAATCACGAAGGCATTATCTATTCCTATGATGTTGTACATCAACAATACTGAGATCATGCCGAATCCGTATACAGGGCATACAGGTCCGTTAAGAAAACCTCTGTTGATGATCTTGCCAGCTACGACAACATGAAAGACAACTTCAACTACCCATCCTAAGAAAGAGTAGATGACGAAGAAACAACAGATGTCGTAGAAACTCAGGCTCATACCTGATTATCTGAGTATCTTCTGTAAAGATCTGCGATCTCGTTCATCTCCTGGTTCATTCTGATCTGGAGTCTGGAGATCTCTCTTAAGTCGTTGGATTCAAGAGAATTCTTGATGCAGCTGAAGATGGATGTTCTTTCAGTCGTATCCTTGGCAAGGTTGAGCTTGATTGTCTCGATATCAGACCAATACTCATCATCAACTACATTGGCGTCAGTATGTCTTCTTGTATAACCTCTGAGTGTTGTCAGGTTATTGGGTATGATTCTTTCAGACAACTCATACTGCCACCTGTCGAGCATGGCATGAGAGTAGGATGCAAGGATCTTATCGTTAAATACATCGCCGGCACAGAGAATCTCTGTTGTTCCGTCAGCCTCAAGGAAGTTCTTGAGTGAATCGTAAACAGTTGCCGGAGGTGTACCGAACAGTCTGTCACGCTCATCGTCTGTCATTGTCTCGAAGATATCCTCTTCACATCTGTAAAGTCTGTCTTGCTCAAGGTAGTCTGCAGGTGTTCCGAAAGGTTTTGTGAATTCTGCCTCAAGATCATTTGTGCTCTTGTTGGATGAAAGAACATAATCAATACCATCGAGCATGCACTGATATATAGCGGAGAGGCAAAGGTATGTATTCGTGTGAGGGTTGGGGGAACGGAGCTCGAATCTTGTTGCCTTGGATGTCTCCATGGAACGAACGAGGCCCAACAATACGGAACGGTTACGTGAAGGTGTGTGAACATCCTTACCGAGTGATGCTACGGCATGAGTAGGTGCCTCGAATCCGGGCTGCAATCTCATGAAAGCATCTGTTGTTGCTGAAACGAAAGGATTGATGAGATCGTAGTTCTTCATGATGCCCATGAGAGAACCCCAGCCGATTCTTGAAAGATACTCTTTGTTAAGGTCAGCAGGTGCGAAGAGATTTACTCTCTTACCGTTCTTAAGGAAAGCAACAGCATTTACATGTGTGTGCTCACCGGAACCTGCAACACCGGGAATGGGCTTGGCATCAAATCTTGCGCTCAAGCCATGCATACGGAATATCTCCTTGATAAGGATACGTGCCGTAAGCTCGTAGTCAGCACCCTGAAGTGCGTCTGAATATCTCCAGTCAACCTCAAGCTGCTCCATGATGGAGTGGAAGTCGCCGGAAGAAGTAACAGCAGCCTTAACACCGCCGACTTCCTTATGTCCCATCTCAGGGTTGAAACCGTACTGGTCGAGGATGAGGATAACCTGCTCGAGAGCAGTTCTTACAACACCCTTAGTACGCTTCCAGTAAGACTCCTTAAGAACCTGTGAAATGGAGAGCTGCTCTGTGGAGATCTTCTCGTCAGGAGAGTTAACCCAGAACTCAAGCTCTGTAGCCATGATGAGTGTGATCTTCTCAAGATCCTCAGGCTCGAAGCCGTACTCTTCACAGAGAGCTTTATCAGATTCGAAATGCTTCTTAAGTCTGTCCTCGAAGTACTCGGCAGATCTCTTAAGAACTGATCTGGAGCAAACAGCCTCTCCGTTATGGTAAAGATATGAAGGGATTCTCAATGTTCCAACGGGAAGACCTGTCTTCATATCGATGTGTTCGTAGTTGTAATCTACGTACCAGACTACGTCCGAGTCAGGAACAAGATCTACTTTACCATCGTTCAATGTGGCGATACCGGGAAGTACAACCGAAGAACCGTCAGTCTGGACAGCCTGACCATTGAGGTAATTCTCAAGATTATCGTGGAAATCAGCGATCGGGATTCTCTCGTCAGTATCGTTGCCTGCAAGATCTACAGCAGCTAAAGATACGAACTTGATCTCAGGGTGAGATTCGAGAATGTTAGTGATGTCACTGACTGAATGCTTCTCGGGAGGGATAATACAAAGTAAATCAGGGTTTACTTTAAAATCTGTCATTTAACCGTTACCGTCCTCTTTTTATTTAACGGGAAAATTTTAACATATATTGCTATATATTAAACTTGTTTTTAAGATGACATTGTTGCAAAATTTAAGCCATGGCTAACTCGATTTTTGATATATTCAGAATAGACCGCCTCGGTAAGGGTATATTCTCTAAAATTATTTTTACTATTGGTCTCCTTGCCGGTGTTTCTGTTTATTTTTGCCCCTTGGGTGATACTGATTTTTCCAGATTTTTAGCCTGGTCTGAGGCAGCATTCGAGAATATGGAACTGTTCATGACCACTTCTCCTGCGGATCTTCCGCTCACACTCGGCAACTATATATTCATGCTTCATATAATGGGTTCTTACTTCGTAACACTGCTGTGCGGCATTGTTTACTGCGGTGTTTATATCAGACAGTACAGGCTTGAACATAAGAAAGAGGACCCTGGGGATTCGGGATACCTTATTCCTCCAAGATTTTTGACACCTTTAGCCTCGTGGAAACTGGTGTTAAGAATGGTTATTGTTTTTTGCTTTTCCTTAATCATTTTCATTCCTGCCACGTTTAGTGTGTTGTATTTGTTCCTGATTTTTATTATTATTCTGCCGTACATTGGCATGTACCCTGCATGCTATTTGTCGGGGGACACCGGTTTTTTCGGCAGTTTTGCCGAGATGATTAAGGTTACAAAGGGTTATTATCTGGTAAACGCCAGGAATATGAGTCTTATTGTCTCGCTCTTATTTGTGGGAAGATGGCTGACATCTGTATTGATGTCTACTGTTCCTACGGCCGCTTATGTAATAGGTCCTCTTGTTGATATCTTTCTGGTGTTAAGCTTCGGAAGATACGTAGGGAAGGTCTATTGCCGGATGAGAGAGATTCCGGGCGGATTTAAAATAGGTAACTAAGCTTCAATTCGAAGCAGTTAATATATTAATTAATAATTTTTTTGGAGGAAGCTGATAATGGATAACAATGAGAAGGCCATTCAGAAGCACACAGAATGGAAAGGTAAGATCGAAGTAATCTCACGCGCTCCCGTAGGAAGCAAGGAAGATTTGGCAATTGCATACACACCCGGTGTTGCAGCTCCCTGTCTTGAGATCTCTGACAATGTTGAACTTTCTTACAAGTACACAAGAAGATCTAACCTCGTTGCAGTAGTTACAGATGGTACAGCTGTTCTTGGTCTCGGTGATATCGGACCTGAGGCAGGTATGCCTGTTATGGAAGGTAAGTGTGCTTTGTTCAAGGCTTTCGGTGATGTTGATGCTTTCCCTCTTTGCATCCGTTCCAAGGAAGTGGATGATATCGTTAAGACAGTTAAGCTTCTCGCTGGTTCCTTCGGTGGTGTAAACCTCGAGGATATCTCAGCTCCCCGTTGCTTCGAGATTGAGAAGAGACTTAAGGAAGACCCTGAAGTTGATATCCCGATCTTCCACGATGACCAGCACGGTACAGCTGTTATCACGCTTGCTGGTATGATCAACGCTTTGAAGCTCACAGGCAAGCACATCGATGACATCTCTGTTGTTGTAAACGGTGCAGGTGCTGCAGCTATCGCTATCACAAAGCTCCTCATCTCCAGAGGCCTCAAGGATGTAGTTCTCTGCGACAGAACAGGTGCTGTATATAAGGGAAGAGGTCAGAACATGAACCCCGCTAAGGAGGAGATGGCTCAGATCACTAACCAGAAGAACAAGAAGGGTACTCTTGCTGAGGTTATCAAGGGCGCTGACGTATTCATCGGTGTTTCCGCTCCCGGCGTTCTTACAGCTGAGATGGTTGCTACAATGGCACCTAACCCTATCGTATTCGCTTGTGCTAACCCTACACCTGAGATCATGCCTGATGAGGCTAAGAAGGCTGGTGTTGCAGTTATGGCTACTGGCCGTTCCGACTTCCCGAACCAGGTTAACAACGTTCTCGCTTTCCCTGGTA
>JAEEGL017423455.1_pt1 | contig 19606 bp, 12 predicted proteins | sample 9134231 | NCBI WGS metagenome assembly JAEEGL01 (sample SAMN16246548, study PRJNA631951) | gut metagenome | biome: gut microbiome; feature: rumen; material: fiber-attached | host: Bos | place: Iran: Karaj | collected 2018-10 | reverse complement strand
TTCCTGCCTCATACCTCTACCAGATAGTCTATTTGAACCAGTGCTATATGTCCGTTGTCAACGCTGCTGTAGGTGTCTCACAACGCTATGACATGAAGTATTTGAGTGATGTTGATACGCCTATTTGGGCTATCAAGTAATAAGGAAGAAACCGAAAATCCATTAAGGGATGTTCCCGAAGCGACTGCCAGTTTTGACATGTTGGGGAATCTGTATATAACAAAAGGTGAAGCGGGCGTAGGCTATCCTACGCTCGCCTGCCATCTGGATTAGGTACAGACGTTGCATAGTGAGGATTTCTTTCCTGCAGGTTTAATTTATGATCAATCTATGGTCCATTCGTGGCAATTCGTGTGAAACTTCTTCCATCCGCATGGTAAATTCTTCACTCTTCACTTTTTTCTGTTTGCAAAGGTACTCATTATTTCTTTCCGTTTCCGAAAATCGCGAAAAAACTGCATCACTTTAACATCCGTTTACACGGCTTTTTAACATTTAGCCATCCTTCGATGTGCGATATAGCAATGGTAGGTGAATATGACCCTGAAAGCATATAAAGAGCAAGGTGTTCGCATTGAGATAACCGCCTAAAAACAAAGGTTTTAGACGATAAAACACCTGCTTTAAAAACGGCTGAAAATGTGGAAGTTATGTTAATACACAAAGAAAGTATGGCAAGAACATTCCGTATGAGAAGCACACATCATATTAACAAATGAAAGGTTCTTTAACTTTTGGGGTGCGAGACAAAAAGTTGAAAAGTTGAAAAGTTGAAAAGTCTACTTTTTTGTGTTTTCGGGAGAGAGAATGTACACATCAATAAATATATATTCTCGCGCGTACATTATTAATAATAGAATATCATCCTCTTAATTATCAATCCTCTTAATTATCAATTTTTATACTTTTATACTTTTATACTTTTATACTTTTTTTTGGGGGGGGGTCTTATGCATAATTACAAAATTGTTAGCTATGCAATAGAAAAAAACATCGTTTCTCTTGCTAAACTCAAAACTTAATCGTAACTATGGCTGCGCCGAAGGTACTTCGTCATGGATGTGCAGGAAAAAATGCAAGCACTTTTTCTTGCGTATCTCATAACTTAATCGTACCTTTGACTGCGTCTTAGTTCTTGCGCTCCAGCAGGTGCTCAGGCGCTTCGCGGAATCCTCCGTCTTGGATATGCAATAGAAAAAACGGGTTTTCTCTTGTCTATCTCAAAAAAAAGTTGTATCTTTGCAAGTGATATTAGTAACCGAATTATTAACCTTTATAACGAAAAAAACAAGCTATTCAGAGTATGAAAAAAGTTATTATGTTGTTGATGCTTGTTGTGATGTCTGTGGCTGGTTATGCGCAGGATGTCATTGGCAAGTGGGTGACTGAAGGGGGAGAATCCCAGGTGGAGATTTACAAGAGTGGTGACAAGCTGAACGGAAAGATTGTGTGGCTGAAGAAAGGCGACGGCCAACTGGATGTACACAATCCGGAGAAGAAGCTGCAAAGCCGTAAGCTTGTGGGTGTGAACATCCTCACGGGACTGTCCAAGAAGAAAGACAAGTGGGAAGGCGGCAGAATCTATAACCCCAAGAACGGCAAGACCTACAAGTGTTCTATGTGGCTGGAGGGCAACAAGTTGAAGGTTCGCGGCTATGTGGCCATGTTCTATGAGACGCAGACCTGGACAAGGAAGTAGCAGCTATCTCACGATGGGTCGGAAATAGCGCGTGGTGTTGGTTGCCACCTTCATCATCTCCTCTCGTGTGGCGAACTGTGCGTGGAGCGCGCCGATGGTATTGTTGGTGCCGGCGTATGTTCCGGCGGGGCTGCCGGGTTGCATGAACGGAGTGTAGCGCACAAGGCTGTTCTGCTTGAAGTCCTCGTCCATCCACATCCCCTGATAGATGCCGGGCGTGTTGGTGTGTACCACATATCCCATCCAGAAGGTATCGTAGCTGACATTGCGCATGAACGAACAGTCCTCGCCGAGAGCAGCGAGTATGATGGCGCGCTGCACGTCCTGTCCCGTGATGAGTGAGAGGATGTCGTGAGAGGTGTTGCCTCCGTTGCGCGGCGCTACCTCCATGAGGTAAACGTCTCCGTTGCGGTCTATGCGCGCCTCCACGTTATAGGCGTTGGTCCTCATGCCGAGCAGCGACAGAAGGCGGTTGAGGGTAGCGTCAAGCTTGTCCAGGAGATGACGGGGCTGCGTGGAGGGATAACAGAAGGTGACAGGCGTTATGGGGTTTGCTGCCTGGGGATCATTGTAAACATCGGCCCACGCACGTGTTGTCAGCACACCGTCGATGGCGAAGGCATTGCCCTCAATGGCCGGGCCGCAGGGCTCTACGAACTCCTCTATGATTACCTCGCCGCCGCGAGAGAGTGAGAGTGCAAGGTCAACGGCTGCTGACAGCTGCGCCTCCTGATGGAGCGGAGAGGCATCCACGCGTGTCACGCCGCGACTGCCCCACAGGTCGGTGGGCTTTACCACAACGGGAAAGCGGAGCGACTCTACCTTGCTGAAGGCCTCTTCCTTGTTGCTGCAGGTAATCATCCCGGGCGTGCAGAAGCCATGCTCACGGAGGAACTGACGGAAGAGCTTCTTGTCTGACAGCGTGCAGACAGAGGAATAAGGGCTGGTAGGCTTGCCGAGTGCCTCCTGGGCGTATGCTGCGGCCTTTATGCCTGCCTCAAGACTATAGTTCACAACGGCATCAACGTGCAGCTGTTCTGCCAGCTGCAGGACGGCTTCGTTGTCTGTGATATCCACATTGTGATATTCATCACCGATGGCGTGACCGGGATTGTCGGGCCGGTTGTCACACGTGATGACCCGAAGACCCATTTCGTGGGCCTTGTGGATTATGGGTATTTGGATGGCGGTGCCACCGAGAAGAAGGATAGTCAAATTATCGAATTAACAAATTAACGAATTAACAAATTAACGAATTAACGAATTATCGAATTAACAAATTAACAAATTAGCGAGATTGTTCATTCTGCATTCTGAATTCTGAATTTTGCATTCTGCATTATTCATTCTGCATTCTGCATTCTGCATTAACTCGGGTCTATGTCGTAGTAAATGTTTATGCCCGTGTATCGCTTGTCTTTTTTCATCTCGTTTACTGCGGCGCGTATAGCCTGTCTCGAGGCGTTGATGCTGAGGTTCAGGGGGAGTTTCAACAGTATCTTTCTGATGTACAGGTTCTTGATGCGCGCTATGTTAGGGCGGTCGGGACCCAGTACGCTGTCGCCGAAGACGGTGCGAAGGCGTGAGCCCAACTCGATGGCTGCGCTGTTCACGATGCCGTCATCACGGTGTTTCAGGTAGATGGCGATGAGGCGTGTGAAGGGTGGGTAGTGAAACTCTCTGCGCTCCTGCATGAGACTTGCAAAGAATCCCCTGTAGTCTGCCTTTACTATCTGGCGTATGATGGGCATCTTCGGGTTCGCTGTCTGTAGTATCACCTGACCCTGCTGTCCCTTGCGGCCTGCCCGTCCTGCTACCTGTGTCATCATTGTGAAAGCGTGTTCGCCGGCACGGAAATCGGGCTGATGGAGCATACTGTCGGCTGACAGGATGCCCACCACGCTGACACCGCCGAAGTCCAGTCCCTTAGTGACCATCTGAGTGCCGATGAGCAGGTTTGTCTTGCCCGACGCAAACTCTGCAATGATGCGCTCATAGGCATTCCTTGTACGTGTGGTGTCGAGATCCATGCGGGCAATGCGGGCCTCGGGGAATGTCTCGGCAATGGTCTCCTCAATCTTCTCCGTTCCCGCCCCGCGGTCGTTGAGATCGCGGTTTCCGCAGTCAGGGCATACCGTCGGCATGCGGTAGGTGTATCCGCAGTAATGGCACGTCAGCGCTGCCTGCGTCTTGTGGTAGGTCAGCGACACATCGCAATGCGGACATTGTGGTGACCAGCCGCACTGCCCACACTCCACAACGTGTGAGAAACCGCGTCTGTTGAGGAACAGTATGGCCTGCCTGCCGTTGTTCAGCGCGTCGCGCACAGCATCCTTCAGTTGGGGGGACAGGAAGCCTCGCATAATCTTTCGGCGGCGAAGGTCATGGGTATCTACTATCTCTATCCTGGGCAGCAGCATGTCGCCGTAGCGCTTTGTGAGCGTCACGAGGTCGTATTTGCCAGTTGTGGCGTTGTAATATGTCTCTGCCGATGGTGTCGCGGTGCCCAATATAACGCGTGCCCTTGCCCAGCGTGCCATCATCTGGGCAACGGCGCGGGCATGATAGCGCGGTGAGGGATCTTGCTGCTTGAAGCTCGTCTCGTGCTCCTCATCCACTATGACCAACCCCAAGCGCTGGAAGGGCAGCAGCACGGCAGAGCGGGCACCGAGGATGATGTCGTAAGGCTGGGAGGAGAGCTGTTTCTGCCATATCTCCACACGTTCGGCATCAGAATACTTGGAGTGATAGATGCCGAGCCGCGAGCCAAAGACATGCTGCAGTCGCTGGGTGATCTGCACCGTCAGCGCTATCTCAGGCAGCAGGTACAGCACCTGCTCTCCGCGGTCTATGGCATCCTGGATGAGGTGGATGTATATCTCTGTCTTGCCAGACGATGTGACGCCGTGCAGCAAGATATTCTTTGGCTGCTCAGGCTTCCCCTGTTTCCCCTGTTTCTCCTGCTCTCCTGTATGCTGGTCTGTGAGGCCCTGCAGACGTAGGATGGTGTCGTAAGCCTCCTGCTGATAGTCGTTGAGGGGCTTGATATTCTCCGGTCGTGGTGGCAGGCTCGTGTTCAGGCGCCCCACCTCCTTGTCGTAAAGCTTCAGCATGCCCTTGTCCGTCAGCGCTTTTACAATAGCGCTGGTGGAGTGTGTGACATTCATCAGTTCTTCGCGCGAGATATCCTTCTTCTGACTTCCTTCATCCCAGCCGCTGAGGTGCAGGTATTCCGTGAACACGCTGTGCTGTCGCGGAGACCGTGTGAGGGCGTCAAGGGCTCTCATCAGCGCTGCCTCGCTGTGGTAGTTGTCGCCGATTGTGACGTATGTCTCACGGCGTGGACGGTAAGACTGCTCCTCCTTCATGCCGTGAGGCATTGCGGCAACAAAGATGTCGCCGAGAGGTGACATATAGTATTCGCTCATCCATTGCCACAGTCGGAACTGGGACGGGGTGATGACGGGCTCATCGTCAAGAACGCTGATGATGGGTTTCGTCTGTCTCGCTTCGTCGTAGTCGGATGTTACGGAGATGATAAGCGCCGTGTAGGTCTTTGATATGCCGAGCTGCACCTTCACCCTGACGTATGGCCGTACGCGTCCCTCCAACTCTGTCGGCACAGAGTAGGTAAAAAGCCCGTCAAGGGGCAGAGGGAGTATGACGTTGACGTACATAAAAAGAGCCCCACCCCGGCCCTCCCCTAGGGGAGGGAGACGTGAACGGTGGGAAGGGTTAATTGAGAATTGAGAATTGAGAGTTGAGAATTGAGAATTGAGAGTTGAGAATTGAGAATTGAGAATTGAGAATTATGAATTTTGCATTATGAATTTTGCATTACTCCCCCCTACCTTGAAGCCCCCAAGCGAAGGAGACATGAACGGTGGGACGGGCGAAGGGTAATAATTTTGAATTATTAATTATTAATTTTTAATTTACAACGAGGTTGTTTGTCGTCATGCGCTGCATGTAGCTTTGTATGATGGCTTTCAGGGTGCGTTCCATTGACTGGAATGTGGGGCGTAGCGACGGGTCTGATATGAGGTTGTGCTCCAGGAGCCGGTCTTTCTTGTAATTGTATGCCGCCTTGGTGAGGGTGCCGTCAAAGTGTATCACGTAGTCACCTTTTACGTATTGATAGATGCCGTTATTGTTTGTCACAGCCCAGGTGTCTTCTGGCGCTGTGTTGAGCAGGTCTATGCCGAAAGCGACGTACGGCCTGTTATACCCCAGATAGCCCAATATCGTTGGCATGATGTCTATCTGCTGAGCTATGCCTGCCCTGCATTCGCGCGGCATCTCCCCCGATGGGTCATAGAAAAATATCGGCGCGCTGTAGAGTCCGAGATCCGTGCTGTACTCCTTATGGTCGGGGATATTGGTGTGGTCTGATGTGAATACGAAGATAGTATTACTGTACCACGGTTGCTTGCGTGCTGTCTCAAAGAAGCGGCGCAGCGACATGTCAGTATAACGTATGCACTTGTGGATAGGGTTCGTGCCTTCCTCGGGATATATCGACGCATACTGTTCCGGCACGTGGTAGGGATGGTGCGATGATGCGGTGAAGACGGTGGTGATGAAGGGTTCCCGGAGTTCTGTCATCTTCTGGGCATAGAACTGCAGGAACGGCTCATCCCAGATAGCCCACATGCCGTCAAAGTCCTTCTCTCCGTCAAAGCGGCTGTCTTCGTTGTACTCCGTGCGTCCGTAGTAGTGGTCATAGCCTGTGGTTTTGGCGAAAGCCTGAAAGCCCATGCTGCCGTTCTCTGCCCCATGAAAGAAGGCACTCTCATAGCCGCAATGCCCCAATTCGCCTGCCAGACCGCTGATATCGTTGAGCGATGCCGGTGTGAGGAAAAACGGTTCGATGAAGTGGGGAATGGAGGAGAGAATGCTCGGCATTCCGTCTATGCTCTTACGGCCGTTGGCAAAGGTCTGCTCGAAGGTGAGCGACTGGGTCATCAGGCTGTCAATGAAGGGTGCATAACCCTTGTAGCCAGCTTCCAAGAAACCCTCGTTGTACTTACCGATATACTCTCGCCCGAAGCTCTCCACTATGAGCACCACGACATTCTTCTTTCGTGCCACCATGGGCTTGTCTGCAGGCAGGGTAGCGCTGAGGCTGTCTGCTGCGGGGTAGTGAATGGGAGAATACAGGGCATCCAGCTCAGCGGCGCTGTAATAGCCTGGGTCGGCAAACACATTCTTTCCTATAGTGCGCAACAGGGAGAACGGCGTATTGAGCACTATCGCCGCTTCTGTTGGGCGGTTGACGTATTGGTTTGCGTTGCTGATAGTTACGGGGCGTACCGCGGTTGTGAAACCTCCTCGCATGCCTGCTATGCAGAGCGGGATAAAGAGAAGCAGGCACAGGGTCTTGGCTGCTGCCGTTCCCCATCGGCGGCGCTTCGAAACGCTGCCTTGTATGCTATGCGACAGAGTGGGGAAGGACGTCATGTATAGTCTGTACATGAACAGCAGCAGGAGGATTCCGATGATGAAGACATACCAGTGCCTGACGCTCTCAGAAGCGATGATGCCGAGGAGATTTCCCTCGTTGGCAAATTCACCCATCACACTCATCGTTGTGCGGCGTCCCGTGTAGGGATAATATACAGCATCAGCGAGATTGACGATGACAGCCAGTCCGTTGACTGTCAGGAATATCCATTTCGCAACCTTCTGATACGCCGGCTTTTCTGCAAAGCGGAACGGCAGCAGCATGAGAAGGGCATAGAGGATGTTGGTGTAGAAGATTGCGGAGGTATCGAAGATGAACGCTCCCTGCATCAGCGAGCTCAGTGAGAGTTTGTCGAATCCCTCGCTGACAGTACTCCAGTTGAGCCACACGTATGCTATGCGACACAAGGCATAAACAATATAGGCCAGGAGGAGATTCCAAATGAAAGCTACCACACTGGCCAAAGGCAAATTTTTCGGATGTGAAATCATTGTAGGTGGGTTTGTTAATTCGCTATATCACGGTGGGAATTAATAGCCCCCACCTGTACACCCACAGGGAATCGAACCCTGATCTGGGGAACCGGAATCCCCTATTCTAATCCGTTGAACTACAGGTGCAGTGCATCGCTTCTTACTCGTAACCCATACGAGGAAAAATGTCGCAATCGGAGTGCAAAGTTACTATTAACTTTTGGATTACGCAAGAGAAAGGCTGCGAAAAGTGTTTAATTTCCTGTCTGAAGTCCTAAAAAATGTATATTGTTTCACGGAAATTTGAGTGTTTCACGTTTTTTTTGTACCTTTGCACCAATTATGTGTTGAGTGCTAGTGCTCACACGTGGCGGAAAACGCACAGAACCCGCCCCAATAATGACGACAAAAAAGACGATTATCAAAAGATATGGAAAAAAAGTTAGGGAAAATGATAGCGATGGTGAACCAGAAGGGCGGTGTCGGTAAGACCACCACGACCATCAATCTGGCTGCCTCGCTTGCCACGCTTGACAAAGCAGTATTGGTCATTGACGCAGATCCGCAGGCTAATGCCTCAAGCGGACTGGGCGTAGATTTGCAGGAGGTTGACTGCTCCATCTATGAATGTATCATCAATCATGCCGATGTGCACGATGCTATCTACACAACGGACATCAACGGTCTTGACATCATACCGAGTCACATCGACCTGGTGGGTGCCGAGATTGAGATGCTGAACATTCCGGACCGCGAGAAGGTGCTCAAGAAGATACTCGCTCCGATACGTGAGGATTATGACTACATCCTGATAGACTGCTCTCCTTCGCTGGGGCTGATTACGGTCAACGCGCTGACGGCTGCTGACTCGGTGATTATTCCGGTGCAGTGTGAGTACTTCGCCCTTGAGGGTATAGGAAAGCTCCTGAGCACAATCAAGATTATCAAGAGCAAGCTGAATCCGCAGTTGGAGATAGAAGGATTCCTGCTGACAATGTATGACAACCGCCTGAAACTGGCCAATCAGATATATGATGAGGTGAAGCGACACTTCCAGGAGCTGGTGTTCAAGACGGTGATACAGCGAAACGTGAAGCTCTCAGAGAGTCCCAGCCACGGTCTGCCCGTGATACTGTATGACCGTGATGCAGCGGGAACGAAGAACTATCTCGCTCTGGCAAAGGAACTCGTCTCTCACAAGAACTAAGGCGGGTTTAAGCAATACGGCGGGGAATTAATTAACTGACCCCGCCTTAAACCATCAGATTATTGAAACATCCAAACAATGGCAGTTCACAAGAAATACGCTTCAACAAACCGCGGCAACGTCCTGGGACGTGGCCTTGACGCATTGATAAGCACCGAAGACGTGCGCCCACAGGGGTCCTCTACTATCAATGAGGTGCCGATAGACCTCATCGATGCCAACCCCAACCAGCCCCGCAGGGAATTTGACGAGCAAGCCCTGCAGGAGTTGGCAACAAGCATTCGCGAGATAGGTATCATACAGCCTATCACCCTGCGTCAGACAGAAACGGGACGCTTTCAGATCATCGCCGGTGAGCGTCGCTGGCGTGCCTCACAGCTGGCTGGGCTGAGGGCTGTGCCGGCTTATATCCGTACCATCGGTGACGAAAGCGTGATGGAGATGGCACTGGTGGAGAATATCCAGCGTGAGGACCTGAACGCGATTGAGATAGCGCTGGCCTATCAGTCTCTGCTGGACAATGAGGGCATGACCCAGGAGAAAGTCTCTGAGCGTGTGGGCAAGAGCCGTGCTGCCATTGCCAATCACCTGCGTCTGCTTCGCTTGCCGGCACAGATACAGCTGGCGCTCCAGAAGAAAGAGATAGACATGGGTCACGCCCGTGCCCTGCTCTCGCTTGACTCACCATCGATGCAGATAAAGCTCTTCAGAGAGATAATGAAGAACGGCTACTCTGTCCGCAAGGTAGAGGAACTGGTGCAGCGTCTTAACGGCGGTGAGGATGTCCAGACAGCTACACGCGCTATAAAGAGCGATGTGGAGCTGCCCGGCCACATAGAGGAAATGAAGCAGCATGTAGAGAACATGATGCAGGCACCGGTGAAGCTGACCTACTCAGGCAACGGCAAGGGAAAGTTGACAATATCATTCAAGAACGAGGAGGAACTGAGACGTATCGTCGAAAGAATCAGATAATGAGGCATCTGCTCTTGATATTATTCGTCTTCATGAGCCTCTGCACAATGGCGCAGGAGGAGGCCGTCGTGCCTTCACCCCAGGTGGTGGAACTCACCGACAGCCTCGTTGATGACACCGTGTCTGTCAGCATGGAGCAGGTAGATAAGGTGGTGCAGAAGGTGAAGAAAGAGAAGCGTGACTGGAGCACGTGGAGGCCTGACCCGAAGCGTGCCATGTGGCTGGCCATAATGCTGCCAGGAGCGGGACAGATATACAACAGAAAATACTGGAAGCTGCCCATCGTGTACGGAGGATTCCTCGGTTGTATCTACGCCATGAGATGGAACAACCAGATGTATCTGGACTATTCGCAGGCCTATCTTGACATAATGGATAATGACCCCAAGACTGCGAGTTATGAGCAGTTCCTGCATCTGGGGCAGTCCATTAACTCGACAAACACAGAGCGATATAAGCAGATATTCAAGTCGAGAAGGGATAAGTACCGCCGCTGGCGTGATTTGTCATTCATCGCTATGATGGCGGTCTATGCGCTGTCCATAGTCGATGCCTACGTGGATGCGTCGCTGTCACAGTTTGATATCTCTGATGACCTGAGCCTCAGGCTTGCTCCGACTGTCATAAACGGCAACACGAAAATAGAAAGCGGGCAGAACAATCATGCTATCGGCATGCATGCTGCGCTGACCTTTTAGGTGGGGTTAGGAAAGTCCCGCCACATTAGAGCGAGAGAAAGTCTCTCACCACCATTAGCGAGAGAAAGTCTCTCACCACCATTAGAAAAGTAAATAGAAAATGATGAAACAGAATCTGAAATACTATATCATAGCGCTGTTGTTCCTGTTAGGGGCAACTCCTTCATGCGTGCAGTACATTGTGGCATCTGACGTTACCTCTGTTGCGCCTACGGGCAAGACTGTGGCCGCAGAAGAAGCCGAAGACGAAGAGGCCCTGGATGAGGACGAAGACGAGGAGGCTGCGGAGGAAGACGAAGATGAAGAGGGTCTGGATGAAGGTGACGAAGAAGAGGGCGACGAAGAAGATGCCGATGAAGAGGAGGATGAAGAGGACGAAGCGGAGAACGACTCTATTCCCTTGGGTATAGACGAAGATTCTGAAATCCTTGTCAAAGGCAGCAACGGTCGTGATGAGGTGATAGAGATACCTGAAGGTCTTATCATAGACGAAGAGCAGGGCGATGACTACATGACTCGCACCTACCTCTCGGGTGACAGCACAGCGATAAGTCCTGCTGACAGCACTACGCTGGCAACAGAGGTGTATATAGACCGTCTGCGCCGAATGCCTACGGCCATAGAGATGCCGTGGAACGAGGTGGTGCAGAAGTTCATAGACCGTTACAGCGGACGTCTGCGTCGCACCGTCAGCGTGATGCTGGGCAAGTCAAACTTCTTTATGCCTGCCTTTGAGGAGGCTCTGGAGGTCTATGGCCTGCCTTTGGAACTGAAGTATCTGCCTGTCATAGAGTCAGCGCTGAACCCCAATGCCGTCAGCAGCGTCGGAGCAGGAGGACTGTGGCAGTTCATGGTATCCACAGGAAAGCGCTATGGCCTGAAGGTCAACACTATGATTGACGAGCGTCGTGACCTGGTGAAATCATCGCTGGCTGCGGCACACTATCTGAGCGACCTCTACGAGATGTTCGGAGACTGGAACCTCGTCATTGCCGCTTACAACTGCGGTCCCGGCAATATCACAAAGGCTATTCAGCGCTCTGGAGGCGTGAAGGACTACTGGCAGATCTACCCCTACCTGCCTGCAGAGACACGAGGATACGTGCCTGCCTTTATTGCTGCCAACTATATCATGACATACTACTGCGAGCATGACATCGTGCCAATGGAGACAACACTGCCTGAGGCTACTGACACCATCATGCTGTTCCGCAATGTGCATCTGGAGCAGGTGTCAAAGGTGCTGGGCATAGATATCGAGAAGTTGCGCATGCTCAATCCGCAGTACCGTCGTGACATCGTCACAGGATACAGCGAGCCTACTGACCTGAGACTGCCTAAGGAGTATATCTCCAAATATATAGAGATGGAGGATTCCATCGTGGCCTACAACGTGGATGAGTTGATGAAGCGTGATATGGTGGAGGTAAATAAGGCACCTGTCTATAAGGCAAAGCGTGTCTCATACAAATCCAAACGCCGCAGCGCGCTGAAATCCAAGCGCAAGGGACGTCGCAGTAAGGTAAGCCGCTCCAGAGTATCATCCAAGAAACGCTCCTCTGCCTCACGCCGCCGCGCGTCATCGGGGCGTAAGTCAAAGGTGTCGTCATCCAAGAAGCGCAGCAAGAAGGCAACATCCAAGAAAGGTAAGAGAAAGTCAAAATCTTCTAAGAAAAGACGGCGTTAGTCTATTTCAGCTTTTCGGAGGTAGAGTGAAACGCCCTGCTCTGAGTTTGCCTGACGGAGCTTCGCTAAAGATCAACAATGTGCGGAGAATAAAAAGGCAAAAAGCATATAACCGCATTAAGGCAGCACGACTCTGCTACTTGCAAAATTGCAAGAACCTAACTACACAACCTAAACAAGACTATGGACGAAAGAAAGATGATAGACGAGGCATTTGCTGAACTGTTGAAGCATTACCTCAGTTCAAATCATCGCAAGAAGGTGGATGTGATACAGAAAGCATTCAACTTCGCCATGCGAGCACATGAAAACCATCATCGCGAGTCTGGGGAGCATTTTATGGTGCATCCCATCAACGTCGCCATGATAGTGTCAAAGGAAATGGGGCTCGGTAGCACCAGTATATGTGCGGCCCTGCTACACGATGTCATCGAGGGTACCGATTATACCATAGATGATATAAGCAATATCTTCGGACCTAAGATAGCTCAGATTGTTGACGGCCTGACCAAGATAGCAGGTGGTATCTTCGGAGATAAGGCATCAGAACAGGCAGAGAATTTCAAGAAACTCCTCCTCACCATGAGCGAGGATATCCGCGTCATATTGATAAAGATCTGCGATCGTCTGGACAATATGCGCCATCTGGACCGTCAGGACAAGGAGAAACAGAACAAGATTGCCGGCGAGACGCTCTATATTTATGCTCCCCTGGCCAATCGCCTCGGACTCAATGCCATCAAGACCGAGCTTGAAGACCTTTCCTTCAAGCACGAGCACCCGCAGGAGTTCGCTGAGATAGAGCAAAACCTGTCATATACCAAGAACAGCCTAGACGAACTCTTTGAAAGTTTTACGGCACCTATCAAGATTGCCCTCGACAAGATGGGCATCAGCTATACCATCAAGGCCCGCGTCAAGACACCCTATTCCATTTGGAACAAGATGCAGAAGAAGCACGTCTCCTTTGATGAGATATACGACATCCTCGCCGTGCGTATCGTCTTTACCCCCGATTCGCCCGATGAGGAGGTCAATGAGTGCTTCAATATCTATGTCGCCCTCTGTAAGCTCTATAAGTCACATCCCGACCGTTTGCGCGACTGGCTGTCTCAGCCTAAGGCAAATGGCTATCAGGCCCTGCACGTCACGCTGATGAGCAAGCAGGGGCAGTGGATAGAGGTGCAGATACGCTCAAAGCGCATGGATGAGATAGCAGAGCAGGGTTTTGCGGCACACTGGAAATACAAGACCGACGATGATCCGCAGAACACGGAGCGCGTAGTGGAGGACGAACTGAACGGATGGCTGCAGACAATAAAGGAAATCCTGGACGACCCACAGCCTGACGCAATGGACTTCCTCGACGCCATAAAGCTCAATCTCTTTGCGTCTGAGATATTCGTATTCTCACCCAAGGGAGAGATTATCACCATGCCTACGGGCTGTACGGCTCTTGACTACGCGTTCCAGATTCACACCTTCCTCGGCACCCACTGCATCGGAGCGAAGGTCAACCACAAGCTTGTGCCGCTGTCACATGTGCTGAAGGGGGGCGACCAGATTGAGATTATCACCTCCGCGTCACAGCATGTCAAGCCCGAGTGGATAAACTATGTCACCACAGCCAAGGCTCGCAACAAGATACAGGCACTGTTGAGGAAGCAGGACCGTATCATGGTGAAGGAGGGCGAGGACAAGCTTGAAGCATGGCTCAGGCAGAACGGGCTCAGTCTGACCACATCTGCAATAGACCGATTGGCCGAGGCACACAATGAGAAGAACCATAACAAACTGCTCCTCAACATTGCTAACGGCAACATCAAACTGGGAGAGAGCGACCTTGAGGCGGTGCTCTATGGGTCAAAAGTCGTCAAGAAGAAAAACAAGTCGCAGGGATGGAGACGCTACATTCCGTTCATCAAACCGAAGGTCAAGGAGGTACTGCACAATAAGTATATCACCATCGGAAAGGACTTTGACAGGACTCAGACCATCTTTATCACCGAAGACAACATTCAGCACTACATCTTCCCTGACTGCTGCCAACCCATCCCGGGCGACCCTATACTGGCATACATCAACAAGAAGAACCAGATAGAGATTCACCGCCGTTCATGCAAGGAGGCCAACAGACTGCAGTCATCGTTCGGTTCAAACATCCTCTCAGCAGAATGGAACATGCGCGGGGATATGGTGTTCAATGCCACCATCACCGCTCGCGGCATAGACCGCAAGGGTATGCTGAAAGACGTTACCACACTCCTGGCAGACATCTTCGATATCGACATCCACAGACTGTCTACCATATGTGACGACGGCATCTTCAACAGCGAGATAGAGTTTAAGGTAAAGAACAACAAACTCCTTGAGATTGTCGCCGACAAGCTGCTGCAGATTGACGGCATGCAGTCAGTTCACAGAGTATAATCATCACAAACATCATAAGAACAAAACACGTATGAAAAAAACTATCTTATCACTGCTGGCACTGCTCGCAGTCACAGGCCTTCAGGCTGCGCCGAAAGAAAAGAGTTGGGACAATCCCGATACCATCTTTGTCTCTCGTGACGGTACAGGAGACTTCCGTAACATTGATGAGGCCATCGACGTGTGTCGCGCCTTTATGGAGTATCACAAGGTCATCTACGTTAAGAAAGGTGTCTATAAGGAGAAGCTCATCATCCCCTCCTTCCTTACCAATATAGAGATCTGCGGTGAGGATCGCGACAACACCATCATCACCTACGATGACCACGCCAACATCAAGAACTTCGACCTCCCCAACAAGCATACCCTGGGTACTTTCCGCACCTATACGCTCAAGATTGAGGGCAATGACATCGTGCTCAAGAATATCACCATAGAGAACAATGCAGCCCGCCTGGGACAGGCCGTAGCGCTCCACACAGAGGGAGACAGGCTGACATTCATCAACTGCCGCTTCCTGGGCAATCAGGATACTGTCTATACCGGCATCGCCAACACTCGCCTTTACTTCAAGGACTGCTACATCGAGGGTACAACAGACTTTATCTTCGGACCATCAATAGCTTGGTTCGAGGGATGCACCATAAAGAATAAGAGTAATTCCTACGTCACCGCTGCCTCCACACCAGACGGACAGAAATACGGCTACATCTTCAACAACTGCCGCATCATCTGCGACGAGGGCGTGGATAAATGCTACCTCGGCCGTCCGTGGCGCCCCTATGCCTACACGCTCTTCATGAACTGTGAGTTGGGCAAGCACATCCGTCCAGAGGGATGGCACAACTGGGGCAAAACCTCCAACGAGCAGACCGCACGCTACCTCGAATACAACAACCGTGGCGAAGGCGCTGCCACAGCAGGCAGAGTAGGGTGGAGCAAGCAGCTCACAAAGAAAGAGGCCGCCAAGATTACACCGGCTGAGGTGTTTAACGTTACCACAAGCTGGAATCCAGCACAGTAAAAAGGCACCTGCCTTTATCTCGCTATTCTCCATAAAGGCATAGATTGTCATGCTCCGCGATTCTCCGCAAGGGCTCACTTCCACAGAAAAACAGACCGCCTACAAAATATTAGTAGGCGGTCTGTTTTTACTTTTACCCGTAATATAACCTCTTCTTCTTGCATTTCTTTTGTTTCGTATACCAACGAATCAAGTTGGATTCTCCTCCATCTCACCGCTATTACGGAACGATGAACTTCTTACCGTCACGGATATAGATGCCGGAACGAGTGGCGCGTACCCTGCGGCCGCTGAGGTCATAGATGATGCCGTCATGGGATGCCGTGCTGGACTCTGACCGCTGTATCTCGCGGATGCCTGTGATTACTCCTGTGGGAACTTCTGTCATGTCCATGCCGTTGCCAAGGAAGTAACCGCCGATGTGGTTGGGCTGATTGTAGCCTACCTGCTGATGAATGGTCTGCATGAAGTAGTTGTGGTCGCTCATCAGGTAAGGGAACTTGTAGGTGCTGGGGTACCAGGTGGAGAATATCTTGAGACATTTCAGCTTCGTCTCGTCGGGGAAGATAATCTCCTCACGCCAGTCACCCAGGAAGTCACCGTACCAGCCGGGATTGCCCTTGGTACCGTTTGTGGAACTCATGCCATGCTTCCATATTGTGAACGTGCGTCCACTGGCCATGCTGTTGATGATGTTGTCCTCCATTTGCTGGCGTGTCAGCGAGCCGTCGAACCAGATTGCCATTGCGCAGCCGCCCTTGATGCTCTTTGTGCTGATGTCGGTCTCCGTGCCGTCGGCCTTGATGATGTTGCCCTGATAGTAGTAGAACTCACATCCGGTATAGTCGGCGACGAAATCACCCACGAGGCAGCGCCCCGTGTCGTTGTCGCTCTCTGCGTCTTTCTTCCAGATCACGCTGCCGTCTTTGGCATCGTGGAGTGCCACCATCGTCTTGCCGTTCTCAAGGCAATGGAACACCTGCAAGCCGTCACGGTCGGGCAGGAATTTGCCCACATGGTTGGCGTCACCGTGTCCGAGTCCGGTGCTCCAGAGTCCTGTGCCGTCATCGTCCCAGGCACAGGAGCCGTACATCACCTCGTCCTTGCCATCGCCGTCAAGGTCGGTGACATTGAGTGCGTGGTTGCCCTGACCTGCGTATTCGGCGTAGGATTTGCCGTCTTTGTTTTTGTCCTGACCACCGGCATCATCGGTGTCGAGCTTCCACAGGCGTGTCAGCGTTCCTTCATTTTCTGACACGCGTGTGAAGTCCCAGCCCTCTATCTTCGTGCGACCATAGACGCCGCGTCCCAGGAAGATCTGCATGGTGCCGTCACCCTTGAACGATGCTACGCCCATACGGAACGAGTTTGCCAGCTTCCACTGGTATTTGTTCTTGCGTGGATCCCACTTCCAGTCGTTCGCCTCCCAGTTGGCTACCAGCTCGGCAGGCGTGTCGCCCTCGTTGCCGCGAGCTATGTAGTTGGCACGCGCCAGCTCCTTGCCCGTGCGTCCATCGCAGACAGAGAAGAACTCTGGACCTCCATAGCCCTTAGGACCGTCGCCGATATAGTGTCCGGCAGGCCAGATGTCACGGTAGTCAGTCTTGTTGTCACCGTCGGTATCAGGTATCTCATAGCCATCACCAAAGACGGTGCCCTCGCCGGTCTTGATCACAAACTCAGCATAGCCGTCACCGTCAAGGTCTGCAACGGCAAAGTTGGAGCTGTTGCCTAGGATGATGTTCGGGCCTGACTTGATGCGCCACATGAAGGTGCCGTCCATCTTATAGGCGTCCCAGATGACGCAGTGGCGTGCACGCATGTCGCTGTCACCGCCGCCAGTGCCATCGCTGATCACTTTGCCGTCAGCATCAAAAACGGTGAGCAGACGCTTCACTATCACCTCCATCTCGCCGTCACCGTCAAGGTCTGCAACGGTGCAGTCATTGGCCTGATACTTGATGGTAGCGATGTCACACACATCCTCGGTGGGCTGGAGCGGAATGGTCAGATATGGTACCTTATCCTTGTATATATTTGCCCCCAGAACCATTGAGTCAAGGGCCGCCTCGCGCAATGCACGCTTCGCATTGGCATCGGTAATGCTTGACGGAATCGCAGCACTTCCGAAGTAGTTGCCGTCAACAAGATAATATACGCGGCCTGACGTAGGGACAGAGCTCAGCTGAACACACGTGGCATTGGCTATAGGCTTCGTGGTGTGGCAGGTCAAAGACCCGTTGGGCAATGTGGCCGAGCGGCTGAACAGGAGGAACGAGGTGTCCCACGTGTCTGATGGCAGCATGCGCCAACTGATGAGCAGCTTGTTGTTGTGGCTGGTATAGCTGCCGAGAGAGGCATCGCTGATGGTGTTGACCGAAGCCCACATGCCACGGCGTGTGCCGAAATTATGGACAGGCAACTGAGCGCTGACCGTTGCTGATATAGCCATAAAAGCCACGAGCATCTTGCTGCGAACGAAATGGGAGAATGATGAGGTAACCATGTTGGAGCGGAGTGATAGCATTTTGGTTTTTACGAGTTATAAATAATGCCTGCGATTACGGCAGGCATTATCATAAATTATTCATTGAGCAAGAAATTCTTGAAGTCTGCAAAGTCCTTTGACATCTCAATGCTCTGCTTTGTTCCCTTCATGAACTCCTGCAGGCGCTGTGGTATCTCTATATCTGTGCTGAGGATTTCATCTACCTTCTCCTTGAACTTTGCGGGGTGTGCCGTCTCACAGAATACTCCCACCTCTCCGGGCTTCAGCTGTTCCTTCAGCGCCTGATAGCCACAGGCTCCGTGTGGGTCGAGCACGTATTTCGTCTCTGCAAAGCACGCCTGCATTGTATCTCTGATGCGCTCATCCTTGTATGTGGCGCCGGAGATAAGGCTTGTGATGGTCTTATGGTCGCCCTTGTAGAGGTCATAGATGCGTGCAAAGTTCGATGGGTCGCCCACGTCCATAGCGTTAGCCAGTGTTGCCTTTGATGGCTGTGGGTGATACTCACCAGTCTGCAGGTAGTTGTAGAAGATGTCGTTAGCATTGTTGGCAGCAATAAAGCGCTTTATAGGCAGTCCCATGCGGTGTCCGAAGAGTGCTGAGCAGATGTTGCCGAAATTGCCTGAAGGCACACACATCACGAGCTCATCAGCCTTGCCCAGAGCCTTCATGCGAGCATAGGCGTTGAAATAATAGAACGACTGGGGCAGGAAGCGTGCCACGTTGATGGAATTGGCTGATGTCAGCTTCATGTGGGCATTCAGCTCTTCATCCATAAAGGCAGCCTTGACGAGTGCCTGACAGTCATCGAATACGCCGTCCACCTCGATGGCTGTGATATTCTTGCCCAGCGTGGTGAACTGGCATTCCTGGATGGGACTCACCTTGCCTTTGGGGTAGAGCACATAGACGTGGATGCCCTCAACGCCAAGGAAACCGTTGGCAACAGCGCTGCCCGTGTCGCCTGATGTGGCCACCAGCACGTTGACCTGATTGCCCTCGCCCTCCTTCTGCAGGAAGTACTGCAGCAGGCGTGCCATAAAGCGTGCACCGACATCCTTAAAGGCCAGCGTGGGACCGTGGAAAAGTTCCAGGGCGTAGATATTGTCCGTCACGGGAACTACGGGGCAGTCGAATGCCAGCGTGTCATAAACAATCTTCTTCAGGGCTTCAGCCTCTACATCCTCGCCGAAGAATGCATCAGCGACGGTGTAGGCTATTTCCTGAAAAGACATCTTCTCGATGTTGTCAAAAAACTCCTTTGGCAGAGCCTTGATAGTCTCGGGCATATAGAGGCCCTTATCCTCTGCCAGACCCTTCACGACAGCCTTTTCCAAAGTGGCTTCGGGGGCTTGCTTGTTTGTAGAATAGTATTTCATGTCTTAAATTTACGAGCTAAAGTGTATATATATTTGCGAAATTGTGTCTATGTGTTTGCGAT
>JAEEGL014291899.1_pt1 | contig 19606 bp, 11 predicted proteins | sample 9134231 | NCBI WGS metagenome assembly JAEEGL01 (sample SAMN16246548, study PRJNA631951) | gut metagenome | biome: gut microbiome; feature: rumen; material: fiber-attached | host: Bos | place: Iran: Karaj | collected 2018-10 | reverse complement strand
TTAAACTAATTAGACTTGGGTGGCTGTGAAGCTCAACCCGCATCGCTGCAAAGATATGGCGTGGTCTTGACTTTTTCACGATTTTTATCCATCTGGCTTATAATTCGGAGTTTTTATGTAAGTTTGCGCATCATTTCGCATTCGTTATGAAAGAATTGTTGGTTCGTTCGGTTTCAGGCTTGCTGCTGTGCATCGTAATCCTTGCTTGCGTGTTGGTTTCGCCCTACACCTGTGCCGCTTTGCTGCTGTTCATCGTTGCAGTCGGCACTTATGAGATGTCGAGGCTATTTCAGATGAATTCCACGGTGGGCGTTGCCATAGGCGAGGCTTGCGCTTTGGGCACATTCGGTTTGGCGGCAATGGTAGCCTTGCAAGTCGTTGGCCAGCAGTGGCTGTTGCTCGAATTGCCGTTGCTCATGTTACCGTTCCTCTTTGCCTTGTTTTCCAAAAAGCACGATGCCAAGCACATCCTACCTTATCTGTACGCTTCCCTTGCCTTCCTGAGCTTGCCTTCCGCCTTGATGCTATTCATGTATCGTGCGGAGTTGTTTGGCAGTTTGGCCGGTTCGGGGCTGATAGTTTTGGTCTTCTGCCTTTTGTGGGCCAATGATGTCTTTGCCTATCTGACGGGAAAAATGTTGGGTAAGCACAAGCTGTTTTCTCGGATTTCTCCCGGAAAGACCATCGAGGGTAGCCTTGGCGGATTGGTGTTTACCGTGGTGGCCATGATGGTTTTCTCTCATTATGCTGCATGGCTTCCCATTTCCAAAGGTATTGGCATGGCGGCCATTGTCGTCATTTTCGGCACATTGGGCGACCTCTGCGAGTCGATGCTGAAGCGGCAGGCTGGAGTGAAGGACTCGGGCAAACTCATCCCCGGCCACGGCGGCATTTTGGACCGTTTCGATTCGGTGATGTTCAGCGTACCGTTTATTTTCGTTTATTTGCTGCTGCTATGAAGATCAATAAAAGGTTACACGAGGAAGGGACAAGAGCCATTTTGATTGCCTTTGCGGTTATTGCCGCAACAATTGTTTTTGTCAATTGGCTTTGGCCTTCGCAAACCATTTGGCATTATTTGTTGTATGTGTTTGAATTTGTGGTTTTTATACTGACCATCCGCTTTTTCCGCGTCCCGATTTGGCGTAAGACAACGATGGAGGCTGATGCAGTGGTTTCGCCCGCCGATGGCTTGGTTGCTGCCAATGAGGTGGTGCTTGAGGACGAGTATTTCCACGACCGCCGCCGCCAGGTTTCCATTTTTATGTCGATTTATGATGTGCATATCAATTTCTTCCCGTTTGACGGCAAGGTGACCTATTACAAATACCATCCCGGAAAGTTCCTGTTGGCGTTCAAGCCGAAGTCGTCCACTGATAATGAGCATAATACGATTGTCTTGAAGGACAAGAAAGGGCGTGAAATCCTTGTTCGGCAGATTGCAGGTTTTGTGGCGCGGCGTATCGTGTGCGACCTCCAGGCTGGCGATGAGGCCGTTGTAGGTGAGGAGCTTGGAATGATTCGTTTCGGTTCGCGCGTGGATGTGTTTTTGCCTTTGGATGCTGAAGTCAAGGTGAAAATCAACCAAAAGACCACGGGCAAGGAAACGGTTTTGGCGGTGCTGAAATGAAATCAGCCTTCTTTCCAGACGAAACTGTCAATATTGCGGGTTTCTTTCGAGAAATTAATTCCTATTTTGAAAATCTTCCGACCATCGGCTTCGAAAGGTAGCGGATAGTCTTTTTCATCAATCTGTGCCAAGGCTTCCTCCGCCGACTTATTGAACTTGAACTCAAAAACATAGATGAATTGTGGCGTTTTCACCACCATGTCAATGCGCCCGTTTGAGGTATGGTATTCTGAGGTAGTGTAATAACCTAACAAGCGGCAAACGGTGAACATCACATTTTGGTAGTGGTTTTCCAAATCGCGCACTATTTCGTATGGCGTGTCGGCAAAAAAAGATTTCATCCGATTCAGGAAACTCTTGATGTCGCCTTTGCGCAAGTCACGCACGAAATACCCGATAAAAGCCGAGGAATCGTTGTCAGTGTTTCCTGTGTAGCGTGGCAGCAGGAAATTGAGGAAACTCTGCTCCACCTCGCGATTGGGGAAACCGAGGCAGAACAACTCAATCTCTTTGTCGTATCCTTTAATAGTCAGATAACCAGTTTGATAGAACATGGCGATAGGTTCTTTGCTCAAACTTTCCTTGGCGGCGAGGTCGCTTGCCAAAATGTTCCCCGAGGAGAAATCCTGCAAGTCATAGTTGCCATTTTGCAGCATCTTGATGAGAAAGGTTGGAGTGCCGGTCGAGAACCAGAAATTTCGGAATTTTTTTTCAGCAAGTGCATTGAGTACACTGAAAGGGTTATACATGTCTTTTGTAAGATCCTCCGAAAAATGGTAGCCATCATACATTTGGCGCAATTGTTCCATTATGGCAGTTTTGTTTACACCTTCCTTTTGTGCAAACGCTTCAAGATAATCACTGAACGAAGAGGAAATTTCTTCGTCAGTTAAGCCGCAAATGTCGGCATAGTGCTCATACAACGAAATGTCTGTCAGGTTGTTGAGGTCGCTGAAGAGGCTGATTTTGGAGAACTTTGAAACGCCTGTGAGCATGGCAAATCGGATATACTCGTCGCAGGTTTTGAGGTTGCTGTAGAACGATTTCAGGATATTGCGATAGTCTTGTTGCAGCGGTTCATTGTCGATGGCCTGAAGCAGCGGCTTGTCGTATTCGTCTATAAGGATGACAGCTTTTTTGCCCAAACTTTGCGCTACTGTTCTAATGATGTACTTGAACCGTTGCGCAGTGTCTGTCGAGTTCGGCTTGATGCCGTATTTTTCTTCCCAATCCACTAAATTTGAATTGAGTGCTTCCAAAAGACCATCTGTCGAAGTATATAGCCCCACGTTTAGGTCGAGATATAGGACCGGATAGGCTTCCCATGTCTGTTCCATTTCAGCAATGGCCAGATTCTCAAAGAGTTCCTTTTTTCCCTCGAAATAGGCTTTCAAGGTAGACAGCAACAGGCTTTTGCCAAATCTACGGGGGCGGGAAAGGAAGACGTATTTTCCATTTTGGGTAAGGTCATATACAAGTTTGGTTTTGTCAATGTAGGCAAAACCGTCTTGGCGAAGGCTCTCAAAACTCTGTATTCCGATGGGTAGTTTCTGCATGGTGCAACAAATTGGCTTTATAAGTGCAAAAATAGTAATTATTTGTATTGCGTTAGATGATTTTTTTGATTTCCAAAAGATTGCGAACCTCAAATGTCCGCTCCCCCACAACCGTTTTCCCACTTGCATTATAGAAAATCTGGTCGATACCGGCGGCGCGGGCGCCGTCAATGTCGACGGCCATCTCGTCGCCAATCATGAGGCTTTCTACGGGAGAGGCATTGGCTTTGCGCAAGGCGTAATGGAAAATTTCAGGGTTGGGTTTCTTCACCCCGACTTCTTCCGAAACGGTCAAGGTCTCGAAATAAGGTTCCAAGCCCGAACCGCTCAATTTGGTGTGTTGCACCTCTTGGAAACCGTTGGTAATCAGGTGTAAATGGTATTTCGGCTTCAGGTAGTCAAGCAATTCCATCGTTCCGGGAACCAATCGGACAATGCGCGGCGACCAATACACATAATCCTCGCTGAGATGATCGGCCAAGGCGGTGTCGTGGATGCCATAATGCGCCAAAGGCTGCATGAAACGGGTGCGGTTCAAGTAGTCTTTGGTGATTTTATCCTCGCGGTAAAGCACCCAAAGTTGTTCATTCAGTGGATGATACACTTCATGGAACTCATGCGCACCCGGGATGCCAAGGCTTTTCAGATTGTATTTTTCATAGATGCGCTCAAAAGCCACCTCCGCCGCAGCATCGAAGTCCCATAAAGTTCTATCGAGATCGAAAAAAATATGTTTATATCCAAACTTCATACTTCCTACCTCCCACATCTCATTTGGCGTTGCCATTCAAAAAGGGCCACGGCTGCGGCATGGCTCACATTGAGCGAGCGCGTTGGGCCTGGCACGGGAATATAGACTACCATGTCGCATTGCGCCAGCAGTTCCTCACTCAGACCATGGCTTTCGCTGCCTACGATGAAGGACACGTTTTCAGGAAGTTGCGTTTCGTAGATGCAGGTGGCGTTGTCGGCGGTTTCGATGGCGACGATGGTTTTGCCTTCGGGTACAATCTTGTGCAAATCGGTTTCTTCGCTGAAATACCAGCGGATGTTGTCGCGGCTTGAGGCGGCGGCGCGGCGCACCTTGCCGAGGCGATGCTCGTCCTCGTTGCCCAAGAAGCAGATTTCGGAAGCCCCGATGTTGTCGGCCAAGCGAATCATGGCTCCGATGTTGTCGGGAGTGAGGAGGTGGTCGGCGATGAGGATGGGGTGGGGAACCTGCTCAAAAAGTCTCTCTGGCGCAAGTTTCCCGAACAAGTCGTTGGATTTCAGATAGGTCATTTCGTGTGCAAGTTATTGGACGACAAACTTTTTCATTGTGATTTCGGCTCCCGTTTCAATTTGGATGACATACACGCCTTTGGTCATGTTGCAGCAATTGATTTGTGTGGCTCCAGCACTTTCTCCTACTGCAATCAGTTGTCCTATGCTGTTGAAAATCTTGTACTTGAATGCACTGCCAAGGCTGATGTACAGCATATTGTTGACTGGGTTGGGGAAGATTTGCACTTTGCGGGACATTTCTTTGGTGCCAACCGTGTCTACCGTCACCTTGACGAAACTCGGGATGGACAGTTGCTGATCGTCATTGAAGGCTGTGACGCTGTAGAGATATGTGCCAATGTCCTGTAATTCAGTGAAAACCGTTTCGTGTTGCACGGCAATCTGCTCTCCATCGCGGCGGATGATGTAGTTTTGGCTGGGGTCGGTGCTTTCCCATGACAATGTGACTTCGTTGAGGTTGACTTGCACCTCAACATCAACTTGGGGCAATAGCGTAACGATATGTGAAGCAGGGAATTGCACATCGTCAATCCAACAGCAGTCTTCACCGTAACTGCCGTTGCTGTCCTTCATGTAAATCCACTTGAACTTGTGCGTTCCTTCGGTCACGGGGAAGGTTTCGCGGCTCCAGTTGATTTCGCCCGACCACTCGCCCTTGGCCGTGTTGTCGATGTAGAAGGTGAGTTTATCCTTGCCCGCCTCGGTTGAAATCTTTTTGAAGAAACTGATTTGCCCCTCTTCTGGAATCTCGATTTCGACCTGCAAAGTGGTGAGGTTGGCATGGCCAATGACTCCCGACCTTGCGCTATAAGTGCCTGTGTTTGAGGTGCTATTGTCGACAAACCATTGTGCTCCGCCCAAGGTTTCCCAATCAAATGCGCTGAAGTCGCCGCTCTCGAAAGTTTCCTTGATGGGCCCGATGTTGACGAATTCGGTGCCGCTCAGGGCGTATGGGCCAGCATTTATGAGGTAGTACACCTCGAAAGTGGAGCCTGTCGGCACCTCGTATGTGGCGTTGAAAACAATCTTTGCAGTTGCCGTGCTTCCGGCTGAAATGTCGCCGAAGAAGTGGCTCATTTGGTTGAAAACGAGGTTGCTGGAACTGCTGAACAATTGGATTTGCGCCTCATGTGCATCGGTGGAACCGATGTTCTTGATGCTTATTAATAATGTGTCCATCACGCCCGGATAGGCGGTGCTGACAGGTCGAAATTCAGTCAAAGTGAAGGCTGGTGCGTGGAGTTTCAAGCGGAAATGGCTCTCCCAAACCTGATTGCCTTCGGTGCAAGTCATGGTGAAGTCTGCCTGAATGCCATCGGTAATCAATTCATTGACTGAGATTTGGAAACCGTTGGTGAGGGTTTGGCTTTCCAACGCGCCTATGTTGGTGATGGTGGCCGTGTTGTCAAGAATGTTCACGAAAGGTGAATCGGTGCTTAAACTCACCTGCACATTGGCAGCAGCCTCGTTGCCGAGGTTCTTGACGGTTAAATTAAGGCTGCAAGTTTCCCCATAGTCGGCTTGGCCGTTTGTGTCGTTTACGGCAACAGCCTCGTAGGTGAGGTAGGCTCCATTGGCTGGAATGATTTGAATGTCTTGGACATGAGTCGCTTTGTTGAAACTCGTAACCACCAGTTTCGCCGTCCCCATTTCTTCAGGACAGGTGAAATTGAGCGTGGCTTCCCCATCGATGACTGGCACGCTGCAAAGCACTTCTCCGTTGATGGAAAGGGTGGCGAGGGCGAAATCGGCATCGGTAGTGATTGAAAGTTCGCTTTGTCCGAAGAGAATGGCTTCGGGTTGGCATGTCACGTTGAGTTCGGTGGGATTGGTGGTGCGGAGGAGTAGGCTTGGGTCGCCGAACAGAATCCATGTATTGTGTGTGTTGCCGTAGTCGTTGGGGTGCATGTCGAGGATTTTCATGTTGCCATTGAGCGAGGCGCCGCCCAAAGTGTGGTGGAACTGGTCGGCACTGCGCCATTCGCAAAGGATGTCGACCATCTCGTCTTGACCCGTCATAGGTGGTTGCCACGGCTGCGAAATCCAACTGAACATGCCTCCGATGGCTCCTGTGGGAGCACCCGTGGTATTGTTGGTGGCACGCATCCACGCCTCGCCGAAGCAGTTCATGTCAAACTGGCCGTTGTAGCAGGCCGTCGACCAGATGAAAGGCCATTTGTAGTCGTTCACCAAGGCGTTCACATGGCCATTGTTGAAATTGCCTACAAACCAACTCGTTGTGGAGCCGTGGTTGCAGTAGTTGCAGATGCCTGCGCCAGCGTTGAAATTCTCGCTCATCATGGCGGCATTGGTGCCCACGCCCACGCCGAGATAGTGTCGCGAAACCTCGCTGTAGGTGTAATGTATCAGGGTGTCGCGGATGTATTCGATGTGCATGTAATCCGACTCCCCGCCGTTGTGGCCGCTGCCCGCGCCTTCTGTGGAGCCTATGCCGATGCCCTTGTCGAGCCAATCGACGGTGGAAGGCATGTCGCGCTCGTAATACAACACCTTGGCGACTTGGTTTTGCACATCGGCCACGCTCTCAGCGGAAAATCGTCCTACAAGGATTTCGGGATAGTTGTCGTTGCCTTCCAGTTGGCCAAACCAAATGTCGGAGCGTCCGCCCGACATGGCTTTGGGTGTGAGGTCGCTGTAGTCGCCGACCAAAAGCACATGGCAAAGGTTTTCTTCTGGGTTGTTGTAATGGCTGAGAATGAACGACTTAATCATGTCAGCGTTGTTGCCGCCAATTTCCGAAAGGCTGGCCAACGTGGTCGGTCGGCCCGACTCGTTTTTCCAATCCACAAGGGGCTGCATGGCTTGCAAATACTGGTTCGGGCAGATGACTAACAGTTCGCCTTCGTCGGGGATGAAAGTGTATTTCGCGGCCTTTTCCCGATAGTTGATGAAACGGTGACGGTACATCTCTTGGGTTTCGGGCGACAGTTTCAATGCACCTTTCTTGCTGGCGATTTTCGGGTTGCTTCCTTTGTCGCCGACCTTTTTCATCGTCAGGGTCAAATGCGTGTAGACGCGAAGGGTTTTCGTAATAGGATTGTAGGCAAAGGGGTAGACCAAAATGTTTTGACCACGGCAATCGCGGAGGATGTAAGGCTTGTCCAATTGTGCCTGAAAATCAGGGAAAAAGCGGTTTTGGGAATAGGCTTCGCCATAGCGGTAGGGAACGCTTTCGGGGTCGATTTCGCGGCTGAAATTGCCCTTCGAAGGCACTATTTCCATGTTTTCAAACTCCTGAAATTCCGCCTCATTGACCTCAATCTCCATTTCGGCCATGTCGCCGATGAGAATGGGGATGGCGAACAACGGCAGGTCGGGGGCGGCTTCTTCCAACATGGAGGCCATCTTGGGCACGGTGATAAGGCTTTGTGTGCCTCTCGGTGTGCTGACGGATTCCCTGAAGAAGCCATTCAGCGCGAAACTCACGGTGGTTTCTTGCTCCGAATCGGAAAGCAGTTTCACGCTGGGCACGGTGGGGCTTGTGCTGCCGCAATTCACCCATTCTTGCGCGAAGAGGTTGATGGTCAAGAGGTTGATGATGAAGAGGAAAAGTGGTTTTTTCATTTTGATTTATTTTGTGCAAAATTACACTTTTTAAGTAACTGATTGAAACCAAACTGCATTTTTTTGACTGAGATATGTGTGTATTGTAACATCAGAAAAACCAGAAGGAACAGAAAAAAGAATTTCCGATATTTTCGGTTATTCCGATGTTGATATTATGGTTTGATGTAACATCAGAAAAACCGGAAGGAACAGAAGAAAGATTTCCGATATTTTCGGTTATTCCGATGTTGATTATAAAAAAAGCGGCACCCCAAAATGGGGCACCGCTTTCGGGAACTGTCGCTATTGCGACTTCAGTAGATTCATTCCTCCCTGCGCTTCTTGCCTACGAGGTAAGCCGCGCCGAGGCCAACCAGCACTGCAATGCCGCTGCCCAATGGGAGTTCGTTGGCGTCTTGGTTGCCCTCCAAATTGTGGTTGGGAAGCATCGGGTTGTTTTCGCGGTTGCTGAAGACAGTGCTGTTTTCGGGCGTTGCTGCACCGCGCTGGAACAGGCCGCCTCCATCATTGTTGGCGAAAGTGGTCATACTCAGTCCGAGGACGATTGCGATTGTCAATACTAACTTTTTCATTGTGGTATGGATTTATTTGATGATTACTTTTTGAACTTTCACATCGTTGCCGTTGATGAGGCGCATCATGTAGACGCCCGTGGCGGCATTGACCTTCTTCTCGATGGAGCCGCTGAAGGTTTCGCTGCTCAGCATGTGGCCGAGCACGTCGTACACCTGCAGGGTGGCTTCGCCTTCGATGCCGTAGACGCAGAAGTTGCCGCTGCTGTTGACGAAGCCGAAGCTGTCGCTGTTCACGCTGCTGTCCGTGGCAAACACGAGGCGGAAGCGGCTGGCGTAGTCGGTCGTTTGGGCGTTGAAGGAATAGGTCGGGTTGGCCAGCAGGTCAACGTCGTTGCCGGTCAGGTTGTCGATGAGGTGCAGGTAGCTGAACTTCACGTTCTCGCTGCTGAGGTTCATCGTGTAGGTGCCGCTCTTCTCAGCCTTGAAGTTGACGGGCATCTCACCCATCTCGCCTGTGCTCACCACGGCGTAGTCCTTGCCCTCTTTCGGGATGAAGACCTTGGTGTGGTTCGGGTTGAGTTGGAACTTGGGCAGTTCGCTGCGGCTTTCGCCGATGCGCACAACGGCACGGTCGATAATGGTGTGGCTATTGCCAAGGTTGATGGCGAATTCTCCACCGAAGCCGCCGCCCTCGTCACCTTGTTCATCGGGAAAGGAGGAAACGAAGACAAACGATTCTTCGTCTTGCGTTGCAATAATGAATGCGCCTTCCATACGTTCGAGATAGTTGCGGTTGGGAGTGGCAACATCGGTGCGGTCTCCATTCATCACATAGAATGGGCGGTCACCCATGGGATAGTTCTCATAGAACGGGTTGCCGATGAGGTTCCAGCCTTCAAAATCAGCACCTTCGGTCTTGGCGAGGCTGATGGTGACAGCATTCGTGTTGGCATTGCCGGGGAAGGTGAGGGTGACGGTTTCGCTTACGCCATCACCGCTGTTGGCATAGAGGTAGCCCTTGCCGGCTTCGATGCTGAAATGGCCTGCATACTCAAGATCCTCATCGCCATCGTAGTTGAGCCATTCCAGTTCTTGGGCCTCGTTGAAAGCGTAGAGGTCATAATTGTTTGAGAGCAGGTTCGTCACCGTCGTGGCATCATCGATGGTTCCCACGGGAGAGGCGAGGAGATACCAGCCGTTGGCCTTTTGTTCGCCTTCGGTCGTCTCGACAGTCCAAGGGGTGATATCCTTGGTGATGCCGGTGGCGGCAGGGGTGGTGAAGTTGGCGATAAAGGGAACCTGATTGGTGCCAACCGAGGTTTGCTGCACGAAAGCCGGCGAGGGCCATTCGTCCAAGAATTCAACATTAAGGTTGAGTTCTTCACCGATTGTGTGGTCCCAAATCTTGAAGGTGTAGTATTCACCAGTCACGCCTTTGACGTTCAACTGATAAATCACACGGCCGTTAGGGGCAGGTTTCGGGTTGTACTTGGTTGCTCTGCATTCTCCAGAGGCTACATCAAATGCGGCAAGTTCGAGATTGACATCTGCCTGCTCAACTCCGTCAATTTGGATGACGGCCCTGATGACCATTTGGATGCCACCAAAACCTTCAGCAATAATTGGCTCGTAATGTTGCTGTGCAAACAAAGTTGTGCTTGCGAAGCAGGCCAATAAAAATACTAATACTTTTTTCATTTTTTTAAGTTTTTAAGTTTGTTATTTGATTACTGTTTCTTTGATTTAAGATTCATAGGCTGAGTGATACGGTCTTCGCTTATGACCTTCTTAACCATGCTACGGGCGGGTTGCAGTTTGGTCATTTTCAAAAGGCCGTTGCCAGGGACATTCACTCTGGCTTTAGCGCTTGCCGTAGCAAAGACCAGGGTTTGGGCATCGCTGCCATTGTAATAGTACATGTAGCCTGTTCCGGGAACGAATGTTTCCACATCGCCCCACCATCCCCAATCAGGACTGTATTGGGTGGCGCATTCGCTGTTCCAAACTTCGTCGCCTTCTTCGGCTTCGAAATTGGCGAGAGCCTCGTCGAGAGTCATTTCAACGGTGTTCGGGTAGCCAATCCAGTTCCAGCCAGGATTAATCGTGATGTCATAGTTTTCAGGAGTGACAGGAGTGCCTTGCAATTGGACAGTGCAGTCATCACTGACCAGGACCATGTACATCTGGTCATTCGTCATGCCTTCGTCGTCCAAATCGCCCCACCATCCCCAGCCTTCATCATAGGCGGTGCTGTATTCGCTGCTCCAGATTTCAAGACCATTCTCGCCAAGGCTTTCTTCGAGTTGCACGAGCAGGTCGTCGGCCTCAACATACGCGCTAATCCAGTTCCAGCCTTTAGCCAGTTGAATCGTCTGAATCGGCAGAGGAGCGGTCTCGAAGTAAGCGCTGGCGCTCCAGTCGGTCAAACCGCCTTCGCAGCTTTCGTTCACGCCTTGCACTTGCCACTCGTATCTCGTGTCGGGATTGAGGCCGTTGAGGGTGGTGGTGAAGCCTTCAATGCCGTTTTCAGGAATCCATTCGGCTCTTTCACCAACCGCAATGTCATCAATGCAGAGGTAGAATTGGTTGTTGGAATTGAGTTTCCAGCAGATGTACTTCGTTCCGGCGGGAATCGATTCGCTGTAGAGATGCCATTGGCCATCGGAGGCGCTGTACTGCGTGCCGAATGCAAACGACTCGGTTTCGTTGTCAGTTGAACTGAAGCCTATTTGGAAGGTTTCAGGCCATGAATCGGAGGCATTCTTGTAGTAGAACTCCAGGAACATTCCTTCGGTAACACCTGTAATCTCAGGCGAGATGAGGTATTGGGGCGGATTTGAGTTCCAACGGAAAGCGAAAGCGGCGTTGCCTGAATGGACATAGGAAGCGGTCGTGGTAATGCCAGTTTGGCTTGCGCAATTCCTCAGGGTCCAGTTGCCAGAGCCTTGTTCAAATCCGTCTGTAAATGCGGTATTAACCAAGGCAGCCGTTCTGTACTGCACATTGTAGGTTTCCTGATAGCCTTCCCAGGCAAGGGTGGCACTTTCGTAGGTCAAGTTGCTGGATTCGAGGTTGATAGGCTCGCTGCAGTTGGAAGGCACGGTGAAGGTGATCTTGTCTGACCACTGGCTCACTCCTTCTTCGCCGCAGTTGGCGCGCACTTTCACGATGTAATCCTCTTCGGGATTCACGGTCATCGTGTAGGTGATGGTGGTTTCCTCGATGGTGACATCGTCGAGCGTCACGTTGATGAGTTCTTCCTCGTTTTCGTTCACGCAGATTTGCCATGCGCTTCCGCCGTCAACCCAGGTGAGGTCGACGCTGGTGGGTAACAGGTTGTCGTAGTCCAGGTTGGTGGGGGCGGGGCAGGCGATGTCGGTGGTGAAACTGATGAGTTGACTCCATTCAGTGTCGGGGCAGCCGTGGCCTTTCACCTTGACGAAGTATTCGGTTTCAGCAGCGAGGCCTTCGAGCAAATAAGGAGAAGTAACTCCTTCGGCGGTAGGTCCATTGATGACATTGTAGGTGAACAGGGAGATGTTGTCCACTGCGAAGTGGTCGCCCGTTCCATTCACTGAAGTGTCCTTGCTGAATACCCATTGGAAGGTATGCGTGCCGGCGGCCACATCATAGATGTAGTGATCCCATTGCTCGCCGTTGGCGCCTTTCGTGAACTTCACGGTGCCGTCAATGTAGAATCTGCACACATCGTATGAGGTGCCTTCACCCATGCACTGGGCATCGAATTCGATGGCGCCGTCAGCATCGAAGGTGGCTGTCATGTAGATGGAGGAAATGGAACTATGCACGCCGGCGTTGCCGCTTTCCATGTGGCCGTCAACCACGGTCCAAGGATAGGTTTCGTCGTTGGTCCAGTCGCTCGGAATCTCGCCACTGGTGAAGTCCTCGGTGTAGAATGGCTCGTTGTTTTCTTTTCTATAATATGCCACGTCGTAGGTGTCCTTGAAGCCTTCCCAGGTCAGCGAGGCGGTGTGGGCCGTAATGTCGCTGGCAGTCAGGTTGGAGGGAGCGAGGCAGGCTGAAAGCGTGGTGAAGTAGTAAAGTACCCACACACTCTCGCCATTTTCGCCGCCGCAGTTGGTGCGCACCTCAAACACATAATCCGTTTCGGAATCCAAGTTCTCCATTGCGTAGGTGTTCTCGGTGGTGGTACCAGGAGTCCAGACAACCGAACTCCAATCCACGGTTTCCATGTTGCCCTCTATCAGCCAGCCGTAGCCTTCAACGCCCCAGGTTTCCCATGCCGAACCACTCTTGATCCAGCGGTTGTCGTCGCTGGTGCATTCGCCGACAGAGAGAACGTATGTTCCGTATTCGGTCAATGTAATCCACAGGTTTTCATCGCTAACAATGCTTACCGGCTGGTCAAAGTCGACGAGAATCCAACCCGTGGTGGAGGGATACGCGTAGTGGCTGTAAATCAGTTCGCCGGGGGCATCGTCGCCGCCGGAATAGATATTAATAATAGTGTAGCCGCCGCTGTTGTAGCCAGTTTCATAATACCTGACTTGGGTCAGCAGGTTGCCCGTCACTTCGTCGGCGCGGTATTTCACGCCCCATGTACGGGTGTCAGCGCTTGACGATCCATAGGAAGAAGTGATGGGGGTCACTCCGTAGGTCAGCCAATTCTCAGCCGTAGCGGTGGGACGGTGGCCATACCTTACGTCGAAGTTTTCGGCTTCCGATGTCCAGCTGGCGTTAGCCGTTGTCTGGGTGATGCCGGTTACGCTGAGGCTCGTGGGCGCGTGGCAGGCAACGTCGGTGGTGAAGGCCACGGAAATGATTTCACTGAAGTCGGTGTCGCTGCACTTCTTGCGCAGGTAGAACACATAGTTGGTTTCTGGCTCAAATTCGTGCGTGAAGGTCAGGGTGTTTTCTTGGGTTTCGTTGACGAACTCCGCGTCGGTGGGCACATAGCCTTCAGCCGGGTTGGCCACGTAGCAGTATTGGAAGGTGGCACCTTCTTCGGCAGTCCAGGTGAAGGTGGCGTCGCGTGCGGTGACGTCGCTCACCACAAGGCCTTCGGGTGTCTGGCACGACGGCAGGGTCGTGAATACTGCGGTCTGCCATGCACTTACGCCGTCTTCGCCGCCGCAGTTGGCACGCACTTGGAAGAGATAGCAGGTTTCGGGAATCAGGCTCTCCATTGCGTAGGCGTTAGTGGTGGTGGTGCCAGTAGCCCAGGTAACGGCATCAAGGTCTATCGTTTCCATTAAGCCGTTGATGATCCAGCCTAAGCCTTCCACGCTCCAGGTTATCCAATTGCTGCCGCTCATGATCCACCTGTTGTTGTCGTCGGTGCAAGCGCCAACGGCAAGCGTATAGCCGCCCGTTTCGGTGAGGGTGATCCACAGATTCTTGCCGGTTGGGATAACCACGGGGTTGGTAAGTGTAACGGTCTGCAGGCCTTGGGCTTGGGGGGTGAAGGTTTCGGTGTAGAGCAGCGTTTCGGGGGCTTCGTTGCCGCCAGTGTAGACTTTGAAGGTGGAGGTGCCGCCTGTATTATAGTTCAAGGCTTCAAACCATTGGATTTGGGTCAGGACGTTGCCCGTGATTTGCGCGGCGGGATACAACACGCCGATAGTCCTTGTGTAGGAACTACTAGAACCGTAAAAATCAGTTTGTGTCACGTTGTAGGTCAGCCATTCCCGGTTGGTGCTTTCGGCGGGATATTGTCCGTATCTCACGTCGTAGTTGCCCACTTCGCTTTCCCATGTGGCGTTAGCGGTGAAGGCGGTGATGTCGGCGATGGCCAGGTTGGTGGGGACGAGGCAGCGCGGCAAGGTGGTGAAGGTGAGGGTGCACGACCATGCGCTGGTTCCCTCGCTGTCGGTGGAACGCACCTTGGCGGTGTATTCGGTTTCGGGCGTGAGGTTTTCGAGCAGGTAAACGCCTTCGTTAAGTTGGGCTTCGGTCACGGTGATGAGGTTGGCTTCGTCGCCGTTGATGCAGAGTTCCCAAGTTGTGGCGGTGCCATTTTCGGTCCAACTCAACTCGGCGCTTCTCTTGTCAACTTCGGCATCGAGGTCGGTGGGACGCGGATAGGCGTAGTTGCCGATGGTGTAAAGCACATCGCCGGTGGACATGCTGGATGATCCTGTGCCCGAGAAGAGCGGGAAGCCGTTGTCGATAAAGGTCCAGGAGGCCTCGCCGGGATAATTGCCCAACTTCCAGACGAACTCGTAGTAGTCGTCGCACAACTCGAAGTAGCCGCTGGCTGAATAGCCGCTCGAAATGGTCAGGTTCGCAATCACTTCGCAGTTCTCGTCCATGACGATGATGGCGTTGCCGTTCCAGCCGTCGCCGTAACTATCGGCCAAGGCGTAGGTGATGATGTGTCCGCCAGAGCAACTGGGCGTAATCAGTTGGGTGGTAGCCCATTCGCTGGTTTCCTCACCGCAGTTGGCCTGCACAGCAATGTCGTAGGTGGTTCCAAGTTCAACCTCGAAATCATAAGGGCCGCTGACGCGATACTCTATATTACCGTTGATGTCGATGTTGTAGTTGGTGGCGGTGCCTTCCCAAGTGACGTTGGCGGTGGTGCCAGTGAGGGTCGCGGCCAAATTGGTGGGTTTCACGCAAGAGGGTGTAGCCGTGAAACTGAAGTCGTCAAGGTAGAGGTAAAAAGCATCGTTATACACATACTTGATGGCCACTTTTTTGGTTCCAGCAGGAAGCATTGTCTCATACAATTGCCATGCCAACGAAGCAGTGGTGATGTTGCCATACGTGAAAGCACTTGGGTCAGTAACAGTCTCGTCAGTAGTGTAGCCGACATAGAATTGTTCATCGCCATAAGAGCTGGAATATTCCTTGTAGTAAAAACTCAAGGCAACACCGCTTTCAGTGCCTGAAAGCACGGGCGATACAAGATAAGCATTCCGCTCGGAATAAACAAATTGGAATCCATAAGAGCCTTCATGCATGGCACTGGTAGAAATGCCAGTACTAGAATTGGTTTTCTGAACCGTCCAGCCTTCGGCATCCAGATCATTGTTTTCGAAGCCATACGAATAGGGTAGGGCTTTCTGCGCATTCGCTGCCCATGGCACCAATAGGGCCAAGGCCAGCGCGAGAAGTAGTCTTTTACTTTTCATACGTTTTAGATTTTAATTGTTAGACATTTGTTTGATTGTTTAATTGTTTGGTGTTTAATTAATTACATTTGATTTCTTTTTTTGTTTTGTTGTTTGTGTTTTTCTTTTTTATTCGATTTTATTTAGGTTTAACTTCAGTGCATAGTATACGACCCCGCAAAAATAATGTTTTTTTTCATTCGCGGAGCGGAAAATTTGAAAAAATTTAAGGGGGGGAGGAAAATTATTTTGTGCCAAAATGCCAGCAAACGATTCGTTTATGCCGTTGGGGGCTTGGTGGATGGTTGGGTGGTAGGTGGTGCCGGCAGGGGTTTACACCGCCTGCCTAAAGGTTGGGTGCCGCCCCTTCGGGGCTGGGGGCGGGGTTATAGTTTTTCGATTTGTTCCTGGGCTAGGCCGGTAACCTGCTTGATGATGTCGGTGCCTGTGTTCATTTTTGCGCCAGCACGTCAACAAACAACTCATTGATGTCGTTGACGGCTTGGTCGATGGCAAAGTAATTCTTGTTGAGGATGAGGGAAACGAAAATGTTGTCCGTTTGGAAATCAAATTTCTTCAATGTTCCGTCGTTGGCTTCCTCAAACCATCTGTTGAACAATCTCTTGCGAGCCATCTCTCGACCGTCTGAAACGTCGCAGGTGTAGCCCAAGATGTAGTTTTCGTTTTTGAAAAAATCCTGCAAAATGCACATGATGGTGTCTCTCACCCGTGCGTCATGAGCTCCGCTACCTTCTTCTTTTTCGAATGAGAATGAATACAACTTGTGTATTGTGGCGGGAAATTCGATGAAATAGGCAGAATATTTCAATCCCTTTTCTGTTTCGAAATAGTAGGAGGAGTCTTCGCCTTTCGAGAAATTATATGGGTGTGGCGAGTTTGATTCCACGGTTCTTTGCTTCTTGCTTGATGTTGCCTCCCTCACGGATACATGCATTCAGGGCCTCCTTGTCGGCCTGCATCTTCTTGAAGAAGGCTGCGATGTCAGTTTTGAATGTTCTTGTTTCCATAGCGGGTGTTTGTTGATTTCGCTGCAAAAATAGTGCTTTTTTGCAAATCTTGCAACAAATAGGCCAAATAAATTTGATTTTTTGGGAAAACCGACAAACGGGCCTCCGCGTTGGAAGCTCGTTTGTGGCATCGGGTTTTCAAGTAGTCTGTTGGTGGATTAATCCACGTTTTTGTGAAGGTAAGTGTTCTCGCCGCTGATGCCGTTTTTGGTGGCGGAATATTGCGACAGTTCCTCGTCGGGGTGGCTGATGTCCACGTTGCGGCGCAGGTAGGCGGGCTGGTTTTCAAGTTCTTCCAAGCCGCGTGCGGTCCTGAAGTTCATGCTTAGGGCGCGGAGACGCTGCTTCTTCAGCATCTCTTTCGGGTCGATTTCCTTGGCCTTCTTCGCTTCGAGGACGGCCACCTTCTGCTCTGCCTTGGCCTGCACTTCCTCCTTGGTCATGATGCGCGAGGTGATTTCAAAGCCTTCGTCGTCGTTGCCGGTGGAACGGAAAGGATTGTCGAACACCTTGACGACGGGTCTTTCCTCCTCGAAATGCACCGTCGTAGGCTTTTCCTGAACGGGGGCAGCGGGTGTAAATTCCACCGTCGGCTCATTGAGTGGTTCGTCGTCTTCGGGATGGTTGTCTGCAACTGTTTGTGTCAGCCCTTCGACAGGCTCAGGGGCCTTGGTTTTTACTAGCTCAGGGGTCTTGGGTTCTTCCGCAAACAGGGAGTGGACGGTCTTTTCCTCGTGCTTTTCTTGGGGAACGAATTGGCCTACCTCGGTGGCGGCAATGGAACCCACGGCGGGTCTGACGGGAGCGGCATTTTCCTCGTCTTTCACTTGGCCGTTTAGGTCGTAGACTTTCTTCGGCTGGGTGGATGGGATGGGGGCTTGCTTCTCGTTCAAAACAGTGCTGTAAGGCTTTGCGTCGTGATTGAAACCGGTGGCAATCAGGGTGACGCTGAGGGCTTGGCCGAGGCTTTCGTCGGTGCCGTTGCCCCAAATCACGTCGGAGTTGTTGCCGCAGGCGTTTTGGGCGATTTCGAGGATTTCGTCGACTTCGTCCAACGAGACTTCATCGGTGCCGGAGGTGATGTAGAGCAGAATATTCTTCGCGCCTTCGATGTTCGAATCATTGAGCAAGGGCGAGTGGATGGCATCCTTGATGGCCTTTTCGGCACGGTTTTCGCCTTCGGCCACGCCTGCGCCCATGATTGCCTTGCCGCTGTCCTTCATCACGGTTTTCACGTCCTCGAAGTCGACGTTGACATAGCCGGGAACGGTGATGATTTCGGCGATGCCACGGGCTGCGGTGGCCAACACGTCGTCGGCCTTCTTGAAGGCTTCGGAGAGTTTCATGTTGCCGTACTGGTCGCGGAGTTTGTCGGTGCTGATGAGGATGAGCGTGTCGACGCACTTTTTCAGTTCCTCGATGCCCGACAGGGCCTGCAACTTGCGCCGGCGGCCTTCTCTTTCCATCGGCATGGTGACGATGCCCACGGTGAGGATGCCTTTGTCTTTGGCCAATTTGGCCACCACGGGGGCTGCACCTGTGCCTGTGCCGCCGCCCATGCCAGCGGTGACGAACAGCATCTTGGTTTCGTCGTCGAGCAGGGCTTCAATCTCGTCGCGGCTCATTTCGGCGGCCTCGCGCCCGATGTTGGGGTCGTTGCCGGCCCCGAGTTCGCGCTTGCCGAGGTGAACCCGCGTTTTCACGTTGCTTTTCAGCAAGGCTTGGTGGTCGGTGTTGCAAAGCACGAAATCAACCCCTTGGATGCCCTCTTCCATCATGTGGTTGACGGCGTTGCCGCCGCCGCCGCCCACACCGACGACCTTGATATAGTTGGGCTTTTGCGCATCGACGGGTTTGAAAACTTCGTCGTTGCTGTTGCTGAATGTATAGTCTTCTGCCATGGTTTTGAGGATTTTTTAGGGGTTAATCAATGTCGTCAGGGATGAAAATTTCGGTGAACGAAGTTACGATTTTTTTCAGGTCGATTCCTTTTTTCTTCTTCTTTTTGGAGGTGGATTCGTCCTTTTCGTCGGGGATTTGTGCCGTTTCGGGTTGCGTCACGATGATTTCTTGCTTTTCGTACTGCTTTTTCCGTTCCATTTCTGCCTGCTTCGAGGCTTGAAGGAAGTCGTCGTGCTCCATCCGTGCGACGGTTTCGATGACGATGCCGATGCCGGTGGAATACATCGGGCTTGACATTTCCTTCATCTTGGTTTGGTTGAGGTGCTCGTTGGGGTAGCCGATGCGCACTTCCAAGCCGGTCTTGAACTCAGCCAACTGCTGGATGTGCTTCATCATGGCACCGCCGCCGGTGAGGACGATGCCTGCAATGAGTTGGTTCTCCGTTTTCGCCTTTTGGATTTCGTAGTTCACCAACTCGAAGATTTCCTCCAAACGGGCTTGGATGATGTGGGCCAAGTTCTTGAAAGAGATTTCTTTAGGCTCGCGGCCACGGATGCCCGGGATGGACACAACCTCGTCGTCGCGGTTCTCGCTGGCAAGGGCGGAGCCGAACTTCACCTTCACTTCCTCGGCGTAATGCTTGATGATGGAGCAGCCGGTGCAGATGTCCTCAGTGATGATGTTGCCGCCGAAAGGAATCACGGCGGTGTGCTGTATTTTCTTGTTCTTGAAGATGGCAATATCGGTGGTGCCGCCGCCAATGTCGACGAGAACCACACCCGCGTCTTTTTCCTCCTCATCAAGTACGGCTTGGGCTGAGGCGATAGGCTCAAGAATCATGTAATCCATCTCAAGGCCAGCGCTTTGGATGCACTTCACGATGTTTTTGGCCGCCGAGGTCTGCCCGATGATGACATGGAAATTGGCTTCGATTTTATTGCCCAACATGCCCACGGGGTTGGTGGCCAATTCACCATCGACGTAGGTGTCTTGACGGATGACGTCG
>JAEEGL013359853.1_pt1 | contig 19607 bp, 14 predicted proteins | sample 9134231 | NCBI WGS metagenome assembly JAEEGL01 (sample SAMN16246548, study PRJNA631951) | gut metagenome | biome: gut microbiome; feature: rumen; material: fiber-attached | host: Bos | place: Iran: Karaj | collected 2018-10 | reverse complement strand
GATGTCGTAGTAAGCGCGTAGCATGCTCAGGAACACGCTCTTGCCAAAGCGCCTCGGGCGGATGAGGAAGAGAAAGTTATCTGTCGTCTCCATTTTAGAGATATACATCGTCTTGTCAACGATGTACTTCCCTTCTCTTTGAATTTGTTTGAAGTCGGAGATGCCGTAGGGCAGCAACTTGATTTTTTTCATGATAATCGTTCTTTGAAGGCAAAGATAACTCAAAAAATGCGTATATGCAAAAAAACGCGGAAGAATGAAGGATTTTTTCCCCAGCAAAGGTTTTCTGCAACCCAAAGGTCTTATTATCCATCCAATTGAGTGAGTTGTGCGAAAACATCAGTTGCGAAGTTCTTCGATCTTCCATTTTATATGTCAATCTTCTTCTTGGTCGGGAATTCCCCTTCATCTTTAGGGATAATCCTCCCTTGGTTTAGGCGTATTCCTTTTCATAGTCTCTGATATATGGCTACTTTTGCAACAGAGAAAAGAAAACAACAAGTACAACAACTAAAAAAATAAGACAATGAAAAAGATGTTATTCATGGCCATGATGATGACGATAGCCATCTCTGCCACAGCAATGCCATACAACACAGCACGCAACGAGGCTTTGTTCCTCAGCGACAAAATGGCCTACGAACTGGGACTCGATGAGGCACAGTACGAAGCAGTATATCAACTCAACCTTGACTATCTCATGGGACTCAATGCCCGCGCTGACCTCTACGGGTCACGATGGAGCATCCGCGACCGCGGTCTCGTGCGTGTCCTCACAGCGGCTCAGTACAACCTCTATATGACACGTTCTTACTTCTATCGTCCGGTTTCTTGGGGAAGGAGCGCATGGGTATTTGGCGTCTACGACCGCTACCATCGCAATCACTTCTTCCGTCATCACCCGCCAGTGGCACCGCGTCCCATCGCTGTTCCCCGCTACGGTCATCGTCCCGGTCTGGTTGCTGGTCCGCGTCCTGGCGCACACCGTCACAATCCTGGTCCCGCACGCCCCGGAAGACACGGCCACCATCGCAGATGATGAATTAAGAATTAGGAATTAAGAATTATGATTACTCCTGATAATGAAAAGCGGACTCGATACGACATCGGGTCCGCTTTTTAGATATCTTCAATTTTCAATTTTCAACCTTTCTTGCAGTCTCAGCACCTCATCGCGGTATTGTGCGGCCTGCAGGAAGTCAAGCCGTTTGGCAGCCTCGTTCATCAGACGTGTGCTTTCGGCGATGGCTGCAGCCAGTTCCTCTTGCGTCATCTTGCTCACTATCGGGTCGGCCACCATGCGGTCGCTGTCGGGTTCGATATAGGCTTCGCCGTAACCCTTTGTGGCAGGTGCCTCTTTTTGTGCCACATGTGGAGTAAGACTTCCCCTGATGTCCTTGATGATCTGTTGCGGAGTGATGCCGTGCTCCTCATTGTATTTCATCTGGATGGTCCGGCGGCGCACTGTCTCGTCGATGGTTTTCTGCATGCTCTCTGTGATGGTGTCGGCATACATGATGACCTTGCCATTGACATTGCGGGCGGCGCGTCCGGCGGTCTGAGTGAGCGAGCGGTGGCTGCGCAGGAATCCCTCCTTGTCGGCATCGATGATAGCCACCAGCGACACCTCCGGCAAATCAAGGCCCTCGCGCAGCAGGTTGACACCCACTAGGACATCAAAGATGCCGGCCCTGAAATCGCTCATGATCTTTACACGGTCGAGGGTAGCCACGTCGCTGTGGATGTAGTTGGCTCGCACCTCGTTGTTGAGCAGGTATTCTGTCAGTTCCTCAGCCATCCTCTTGGTCAGGGTAGTCACGAGCACACGCTCGTCGCGGGCGACACGGGTGAGGATCTCCTCCATCAAGTCATCAATCTGGTGCTCGCTCGGGCGCACCTCGATGTCGGGGTCAAGGAGCCCGGTGGGGCGGATGAGTTGCTCCACCACCACGCCCTCTGCCTCAGCGAGTTCGAAGTCGGCGGGTGTGGCGGAGACATAAATCACCTGATGCACCATTTGTTGGAATTCCTCGAAGCGCAGCGGTCGGTTGTCAAAAGCGGCGGGGAGGCGGAACCCATACTCCACCAGGTTGGTCTTGCGGGCCCGGTCGCCGCCATACATCGCGTTGATCTGCGGCACACTCACATGGCTCTCATCAATCACCATGAGGAAGTCTTCGGGGAAGAAGTCGAGCAGACAGTAGGGACGCTGTCCTGCCTCGCGGCCGTCGAAGTAGCGCGAGTAGTTCTCTATGCCGGAGCAGTGGCCCAGTTCCTTGATCATCTCGATGTCATACTCCACGCGTTCCTTGATGCGCTCTGCCTTGACGGGGTCACCCATCTCGTTGAAGAAATCTATCTGCTTCAGCAGATCGTCCTGTATCATGCGGATGCCCGCCGTCTGCTGTTCTTTGGTCGTGACGAAGAGGTTGGCGGGATAGATCTGATAGTCGGCAAAACTCCCGATGCGGTGGTAGGTGATGGAGTCGACCTCCTCGATAGACTCAATCTCATCATCCCAAAAAGTGATGCGCAGCACGTTGTCGCTGTATGCCATGAACACGTCCACCGTGTCGCCCTTCACGCGGAAAGTGCCGCGTTGCAGGTCGATGTCGTTGCGCACATAGAGAGCGTCGACCAACCGCCGCAGCAGCATGTTGCGGTCGAGTTTCTGGCCACGGCGCAGACTGATGACACTCTCCGTCATCGCTGTCGGCCCGCCCATGCCGTAGATGCACGACACCGACGACACCACCACCACATCGCGGCGCCCGCTGAGCAGGGCAGAGACGGCGGAGAGGCGCAGACGGTCGATCTCCTCGTTGATGGCGAGGTCTTTCTCTATGTAGGTGTCGGTATGGGGGATGTACGCCTCAGGCTGGTAATAGTCGTAGTACGACACATAATATTCCACGGCATTGTCGGGGAAGAACCCGCGCATCTCTTCATAGAGTTGGGCGGCGAGGGTCTTGTTGTGGCTCAGGATGAGGGTGGGGCGGTTCACGTTGGCTATCACGTTGGCCACGGTGAATGTCTTGCCCGAACCGGTGACACCCAGCAGCACCTGGGCACGGTCGCCACGGACCAGACCTTCTGTCAGTTCGCGGATGGCCTGGGGCTGGTCGCCCGTCGGACGGTATTTTGAGGTGAGTTTGAATTCCATCGTTACAGTGAGTTCAGATCATCCTTGCTGATGTTGATGACACCAGTGTGTGGATGAATGTACCTTTTTTGTCGCACAACAGCGAGCAAATATAGCATAAAAACGAGCAAATATAGCATAAAAATCTGAATAAGTGAGCAAAGTTCATCTTTTTTTCTATCAATCCCGTCAATTGATTCTTGCTAAATGGATTCTTGCTATATTGAATCTTGTCTTGTTAGGCTGCGGCAGAACCGCAGCATACGGAGAAGGCCATTCATGAGTCTGAAACTCCTCAAATAGTCAGTAACTCAGCATCATCAAAGTTCTTAACAATGCTTAAAAACCACGGGCTTGCCATCCGCTGGTTTGTGAAGCATCATTATTTTTGCTACTTTTGTCCTCAAATTCAACAGACTACTTTGCAAGAAAGATACAATAAGCAATGGCAAATCCGCTTTGTCGGTATTATTCTGACGGTTTTGCAGTGTGGCTGTATGCACCTGATGGCACAGAGTGCAGACAGCACTTCACTGCGTCCCTCGTTTGGGATTGAGTATACTGGAGAGGTGCAGACAGATTTCAAACGGGCACGTATGGCCAATCTCCTCCAACTTAGTGCCGATGTTCCCCTTTCAAGGTCGCTGTCCTTCCAACTGCATTCCATCAGCACATTGGCTACCAAACAGGAACCGGTGGCTTTTGCCTTGCAGGGGTATTCCAATATCGATTCTTATAACGATATACCCTTCGCATTGTCGGTGGCAGGACTTACCTGGCAATTAGGCGAACGTCATTCCCTTTTCGCCGGCATCCGTCGCACCGACGAGGACTATTTCTGCAGCGACGGACTTTCTCTTTTCACTAACAGTTCGTGCGGCATTTTCCCCACCATCACCTGGAATGCGTACATTGGCACTTTTCCGGATGCAGCAGTAGGCTTCCATTATGCCTATGACCACAAAAACCTGCGCCTTCAGGCGTCTCTGTACAACGGCGTGGGAAATCACGATTTCACGGGTCGTTACAATGTATTCCGCTTTTGCCCTAATAGTGATGGCCTGTTTGCTTTGGGACAAGCGGAATATCGCTATCGAGGCAGCCACTATTTCCTGGGAGGCAGCACGCACGTCTATACGGATGAATGTTCCACGGCATGGGCATACGCAGAGCAGGCACTCTCGCCCAAATTCACCTTGCTGGCTGCTTACAGTCATACTTTCGGACGCTACAACATTTGTGAGAACTTCTGCGGCCTTGGCGGAAAATATTCCCTCAAGCGAGCCGATTTTGGCTTGTTCACTGACTACACCCGTGTGTCCGGCATCGACGAATGGGCCACTGAACTCATCTGCAGCCTCCGCATCACCGACTTCCTGACTGTCAAGCCTGTGTTCCATTTCATCGTCGCCGACCACAACACCAAGTGCATCGGCTTGTTGCGAGTGGATGTAGGTATTTAGAATGGTGTCATTCTTAAAAAAACTTATCACATCAAGCCAAATCATTTTTTTTTGCTAAAAATCAACCTTAGGTTTTGCAGAAGTATAGGATTATGTGTAATTTTGCAGTTCAAAGCGAAAAAAATGAAGAAAATACCCTTTATCGCTCTCTGTTTCGTCATCCTTCTTTCAGGATGTGCCAATGAGTTCAACAGGGTCTACAAGACCGACAACTACGAGTATAAGTACGAGTATGCCAAGGAGTGTTTCGCCCAAGGCAAGTACAACCGTACCGTGCTCCTGCTTCAGGATATCGTGACGATGATGAAGGGCACCACTGACGGACAGGAGTGCCTTTACATGCTCGCTATGGCAGCCTATTGCGGAAAGGACTATGAGACAGCGGCACAGTATTTCAAAAGATACCACCAGTCATACCCCAAGGGGACCTATGCCGAGATGGCTTCCTTCTATGTGGGGCAGAGCCTGTATATGAGCACGCCGGAGCCGAGACTCGACCAGACTCCCACCATGTCGGCTATCTCCGCTTTCCAGGAATATCTTGACCTCTATCCGGGAGCACAACTCAAGGATATCGCCCACCAACGCTTGTATGAACTTCAGGACAAACTGGTGGACAAAGAACTCTACTCCGCCAAACTCTATTATGATTTGGGCACTTATTTCGGCAACTGCACCAGTGGCGGCAGCAACTATGAGGCTTGCATCATCACCGCGCAGAACGCCATCAAGGACTTCCCCTACAGCACCAAGCGCGAGCAGTTTGCACTGCTGGTGATGAAGAGCAAGTATGAACTGGCCCAGAGCAGTGTAGAGGAGCGACGGCTCGACCGCTTCCGCGACGCGGAGGATGAGTGCTACGGATTCATCAACGAATATCCCGACTCGGAATACAAAAAATTGGCAGAGCGCTATATTGAGCACTGCAAGAAATATACTAAAGAAGAAAACTGAAACCAACCACAACAAAAAATGGATTACAAGAAGTCAAAAGCACCAGTCAACACTGTCACACGCAACATCATGGACCTCTGTCAGGACACCGGCAACATCTATGAGAGTGTGGCCATCATCTCAAAACGTGCCAATCAGATATCGATGGAGATCAAGCAGGATCTCAGCCAGAAACTGCAGGAGTTCGCTTCCTACAATGACACGCTGGAGGAGGTGTTTGAAAACCGTGAGCAGATTGAGATCTCACGCTATTACGAGAAGTTGCCCAAACCGACACTGCTCGCAACACAGGAGTTCATCGAGGGCAATGTGTTCTGGCGCGACCCATCCAAGGAGGCTTAGTTATGTGGCAGCGCATTCAGACCGTCTACCTGCTCTTGGCATTCATCCTCACGGTGGTGTGCCTGTGTTTCCCCTTGGGCTATTTTGAGCCTGCTGCGATGGGGGGAAATACGGTAATGTACAACCTCTGGAACGTGATGCCCGACGGCACAAGGGATTTCGGCGCCGTATGGCCGCTGTTTGTCCTGCTGCTCATCACCTGTCCGCTCAACCTGTGGGCCATCATCTCCTTCAAGAACAGGAAATTTCAGGTGCGTCTCTGCACGATCTGCGTTTTCCTCATCTTCCTCTGGGTATGCTACGGAATAGGAGTTGTCCGCGGACAAAACCTCGGATTTGAGAGCAAGTTCCATCCTTACTATTTCAATGACCTGCTGCCTGTCCTGGCATTCGTCTTCTATATGCTGGCTCGACGTGGCATCATCAAGGACGAGAAACTCGTCAGAAGCATGGACCATATTAGGTAAAATCCGGTCCGTTGCTCATATATTTATAACGGCAAGGGGATGTGCCAGATGGCATGTCCCCTTGTCGTTTCATAATCTGCGAACACCGGATTTTTTTCTTCTCACGAATTATCGAATTCAAGAATTTCCTTTGCTCACCAATTCTCCAATTCTCTAATTCGGGATTTTATTTCTTCTCACGAATTAAAGAATTCAAGAATTTCCTTTGCTCTCCGATTCTCCAATTCGGGAAAAAAGTAAAAAATATTGAGTGATACTTCGAAATTCCTGTTTTTTTTGGAGATATGGATAATAATTCTTATCTTTGACCCCAGTTTGGATTATCTTGAGAATTATTTCTAACCTTAACCTTATTATATTATGTTGGAAAAGATTTTATCCCCCGAGACTTACTCAATGCTGGGACAATGGGCATTGAGTTTCTGCAAAAACGTCCTTGTGGCGATTATCGTCTACATCGTCGGTAGTTGGATCATCAAATGGATCAACAAACTGATCAAGAAAATGCTCAAGAAGAGCAATGTGGATCCATCGCTCTACTCGTTCCTGACAAGCATCGTCAGCGTGGTATGCTGGCTCCTGCTCGCCATCGTCATCATCTCTATCCTCGGCATCGAGACCTCCTCGTTCATCGCCCTCTTCGCTTCCGCCGGCGTTGCCATCGGCATGGCCCTCAGTGGCACACTGCAGAATTTTGCCGGTGGTGTGATGATCTTGCTCTTCAAACCCTTCAAAGTGGGTGATTTCATTGAGGCTCAGGGCTATCAGGGCACGGTGAAGGAGATCCAGATTTTCAACACCATCATCCGCACCAATGACGCGCAGACCATCATTATCCCCAATGGTGAGATGTCGACAAAGAGCATGAAGAACTACTCGACGGAGAAATACCGCCGTGTGGACCTTGACTTCCACTTCGCCTACGGCGGCGACCTTGACGAGGTGAAAAAAGCCATCCGTGAGATTCAGGCAAAGAACCCACTCATCATTCAGGCTCCCGTGGAGGACTCCGATGTGGTGGCTGAACCGTGGGTAGGCCTCACCGAACTGGCAGAGAAAGGTGTGGTGGTCAACACCCGTACCTGGTGTCTCGGCACCGATTATTGGACCGTCTATTTCTACATGAATGAGACCGTCTATCAGCAACTCAAGGAGCGTGGATTCATGTTCCCGTGCAAGCGCCTCGATGTCAAGATGGTGAATGGCTGATCCCCATCAACTATGAACTATGAACTCTGAACTAAAAAAAGTGCCGCAGACTCCACTCGGAGCCTGCGGCAATTTTTCTTTTCTATGCTTTTTTGTCTTGATTATTGACCAAGGGCGCCCTTCAGTTTGTTGGCGGCGTCGTCGATGGCACCGGCAGCCTTCTCAGCAGCGGCATCCTTCATCTCGTTGGCCTTGTCAACAGCAGCGTTGGCAGCATCGTTCACAGTAGCCTTGGCATCCTCAATCTTCTCGGCAGCAGCATCCTGAACAGCCTCAGCAGCGTCCTTCACACCCTCAGCGGCGTTCTCAGCAGCCTCCTCAGCGGCAGATGCCACATCGGGAACCTCAATAGCGGGAAGGTTGTTCACAGCGTCAATCACACTGGCCACAGCACCTGTTCCGGCAAATGCCTTGATCTTGTCAGCATTCTCCTTCAGAAGGGTCTGGATAGCAGCGAGATAGTCCTTTGCCTTGGCAGGGTCAATGTTGGTCAGTTCCTGAATCTTAGCCTGTGCCTCGGAGAGCAGGGCGCTCAGTTGGGTGCTGTCAGCAGCCTCGATCACAGCGGCGATGGAGTCAGTGGATACCAGTTCTACCTCGGGGGTCTCTGGCTCGGGCTCGGGTGCGGGAGCAGCCTCTTTCTTACATGCGGTGAATGTCATGGCAACAGCGGCCATAGCGATAAAAAACAATTTTTTCATTTTTGATAAGTGTTTAGTAAAACAATAAGTTGATTCTCGGCGACAAAAGTAGATATTAATACGATAGAATGTTACATTTGTTTGATTTTTTTAAGTTAAAAAAAATCATCAAAAAGGAGGTGAGTTTTTGATTTCGTTGGAGATTAGCGACTTAGGAGTTTGGGTGTTTGGGAGTTTAGACAATACTCTTTGTGTAATGAGGGGTTGAGACGAGATATGAAAAAGGAGCACCCGTGAGGTGCTCCTTTGATAATAATGGTCGAGATTACAAATCCCTCCAACTTTCGAGTTCTTGATTATGCTTCCTCGCTCCAGTCTTCCTGTGTCTTGCGCACATAGGTCTTGTAGCGGATCTGTGCCATACGCTGAGCCTCGGCAAACAACTCCTCTGCCTCGTTGGGATAAGCCTTCTTGACAGAGAGGTAGCGCACCTCGCCCATGAGGAAGTCGTGGAACTTGCTCCAGTCGGGCTCCTTCGAGTCGAGTGAGAACGGATTCTTGTTCTCCTCGATGAGAGCGGGATTGAAGCGCCAGAGATGCCAGTAGCCGCACTCCACAGCACGCTTCTCCTCAGCCTGGCTCTTGCCCATGCCACCCTTTGCCTTCAGACCGTGGTTGATACACGGAGCGTAAGCGATGATGATGGATGGTCCGTGCCAAGCCTCTGCCTCGCGGATGGCCTTCAGACACTGTGCGTGGTCGGCACCCATGGCGATCTGTGCTACATACACATAGCCGTAGGTGGTGGCAATCATGCCAAGGTCCTTCTTGCGGATGCGCTTGCCCTGAGCGGCAAACTGTGCGATGGCGCCGAGCGGGGTAGCCTTCGAAGCCTGACCGCCGGTGTTGGAGTACACCTCGGTGTCGAGCACCAGGATGTTCACGTCCTCGCCAGCAGCAATCACGTGGTCGAGACCGCCGTAGCCGATATCGTAGGAAGCACCGTCACCGCCGATGATCCACTGTGAGCGCTTCACCAGATAGTGGTCGAGGGTCTGCAGTTCCTTGCAGATCTCACAGCCGTTGGCAGCGCAGGCAGCAATCTCAGCACGCAGTTTCGGAGCAATCCCCTTGGTCTTGTCGGCGTCATCACAGTTGGCAATCCACTCTTCTGCCAAAGCCTTGTACTCGGGAGTGACGTCGCACTTCTCGCAGGCCTCGCAGAGCAGTTTGGCAATGCGCTCCTTCATCTTCTTCACACCGAGAGCCATACCGAGACCGAACTCGCAGAAGTCCTCGAACAGGGAGTTGTTGAACACAGGACCCTGTCCCTTCTCGTTCTTTGTATAAGGAGTGGAGGGGATGGAAGCGGAATAGATGGATGAGCAACCGGTGGCGTTGGCAATCATCTGACGGTCACCGAAGAGTTGGGAGATGAGTTTCACATAAGGAGTCTCACCGCAACCGGCGCAGGCACCTGAGAACTCAAACAGAGGCTGAGCAAACTGGCTGTTCTTCACGTTGCTGCGGATGTCGACGAGATGCTGCTTGCTGGGAACCTTGACGAGTTTGTCCCAGTCGGCGGCCATCTTCTTCATGTCGGCGGCATCGGGATTGAACGGAACCATCGAGAGGGCCTTGCCCTTCTTGGGATGACCCGGGCAGATGTCGGCGCAGTTGCCGCAACCCAGACAGTCGAGGACACTCGGCTCAATGACGAAGTTCATGCCCTTCATAGCGGCGGGAGCCTTCATCTCAATGGCATTCAGACCTTCGAATCCGGCCAACTCATCATTGGTCAGCACGAACGGACGGATGGCTGCGTGAGGACAGATGTAAGCACACTGGTTGCACTGGATACAGTTCTCGGGATTCCATACAGGAACGAATGCCTCCACGCCACGTTTCTCGTAGGCAGCGGTGCCCACTTCCCATGAACCGTCGGTGGTGTTGAACTTGGTGAATGCGCTGACAGGCAGCAGGTCGCCGGCTTGTGCGTTGATGGGGCGAACCACTTCCTTGACGAAAGCGGGTGCGTTGTCCTCCACCACGGGGTCGTCGGGAAGGTTGGCCCATGCGGGATCCACCACAAACTGCTTGTACTCACCGCCGCGGTCAACGGCTGCGTAGTTCTTGTTCACCACGTCCTCACCCTTCGAGCCATAAGACTTGACGATGAACTTCTTCATCTGCTCCACGGCGAGTTTCTCGGGAATCACCTGGGTGATGCGGAAGAATGCCGACTGCAGGATGGTGTTCGTGCGGTTGCCGAGACCGATCTCCTGGGCAATCTTGGTGGCGTTGATGGTATACACGGTGATGTTGTTCTCTGCGAAGTAGCGCTTCACCTTGTTGGGCATGAAGCGGGCGAGTTCCTCACCCTCGAAGATGGTGTTGAGCAGGAAGGTGCCGTTCTTCTGCAGACCGCGGGTCACGTCATACATATGCAGGTATGCCTGTACGTGGCATGCCACGAAGTTAGGTGTGGTCACCAGATAGGTCGAGCGGATGGGCTCGTCGCCGAAACGCAGGTGTGAGCAGGTGAAGCCACCCGACTTCTTCGAGTCATACGAGAAGTAAGCCTGGCAGTATTTGTCGGTGTTGTCGCCGATGATCTTCACGGAGTTCTTGTTGGCTCCCACAGTTCCGTCAGCACCCAGTCCGTAGAACTTGGCCTGGAACATGCTCTTGCCGCCGAGGGCAATCTCGGGAACAACAGGCAGCGAGGTGAAGGTCACGTCGTCCACGATACCGATGGTGAAGTGGTTCTTGGGCTCTGGCATGGCCAGGTTGTTGAACACAGAGATGATCTGTGCCGGTGTGGTGTCGTGTGAACCCAGACCGTAGCGGCCGCCGACGATGAGAGGACGCTCCTCCACTTCGTAGTATGCTGACTTCACATCCATGTAGAGAGGCTCGCCTTCTGCGCCCGGCTCCTTGGTGCGGTCGAGCACGGCGATGCGCTTCACTGTCTTGGGAACAGCGGCTAGCAGGTGCTTGATGCTGAACGGACGATAGAGGTGGACACTGATCATACCCACCTTCTCTCCGTTGGCGTTCAGATGGTCGATGGCCTCGCGGGCTGCGTCGGAAGCAGAACCCATCAGGATCACGATGCGGTCGGCATCCTCGGCTCCGTAGTAGGAGAAGAGGTGATACTCGCGGCCGGTGATGGCACTGATCTTGCCGAGGTATTCCTCTACTACCTCAGGCACTGCGTCATAGTAACTGTTGCAGGCCTCGCGGTGGGTGAAGAAGGTCTCGGGGTTCTCAGCGGTACCACGGGTGACGGGGCGCTCAGGAGTGAGGGCGCGGTCGCGGAAACGCTGGATGTCGGCCTCGTCGACCAACGGCAGGATGTCCTCATTGTCGAGACGCTCGATCTTGTGGTACTCATGAGAGGTGCGGAAACCGTCGAAGAAGTTGATGAACGGCACGCAGGTCTTCAGAGAAGCCAGGTGGGCGACGGCGGTCAGGTCCATCACCTCTTGCACGCTGCCCTCGCAGAGCATGGCGAAGCCGGTCTGACGGCATGCCATCACGTCCTGATGGTCACCGAAGATACAGAGAGAGTGGGAGGCCAGGGTGCGGGCCGACACGTCGAACACGCAGGGAAGCAACTCACCGGCAATCTTGTACATGTTGGGGATCATCAGAAGAAGACCCTGGGAGGCGGTGAATGTGGTGGTCAGGGCACCTGCCTGGAGAGAACCGTGCACGGCACCGGCGGCACCGGCCTCCGATTGCATCTCCTGCACTGATACGGTCTGGCCCCAGAGGTTCTTGCGCCCGCGGGCTGCCCACTCGTCAACGTGCTCCGCCATTGGTGATGACGGGGTGATGGGATAGATGGCGGCTACTTCGCTGAACATATAACTGATATGTGCAGCGGCCTCATTACCATCACATGTGATAAATTTCTTTTCTTTTGCCATTGTTTTGTTTAAAAAGATAAATTAGAGAGTATAATATATAATGTCTGTTTATACGTTGGTCTGTCTCAATAGAGGAAGCCCAGCAGCCATAGAGGTATCTGGTTGCCCTTGCCCACCTCCGTGTTGTAGCGCGCATACAGCGTGTCGGGAGAAAACCTCATCCGGCTGCTCTGAGTGGCATCGCAGATGCGGAACTTCATGCTGCCGTCCACCAAATAGGTGCTGTCGTGACCGGCTTGGTTCACCTTATGGTCTTTCCACATCGAATTGACAAAAAAGGTCTCCATGACATCCTGCTGCTCCACACGGCTCGGGTAGATGGCGTACATCAGGTTCGAGTTGTGGAGCATCACTTTCGACGGTTTCTTGGGGAACGACTGACCGTAGGGGTAGATGATGTTGATCAGGCGCGCGTCGGCGAGATATTTGATGTAGTTCATCACGGTGGCACGGCTGGTGTCGATGTCATTCGCCAGTTTGCTGATGTTGGGAGCCTTGGGACCGTCGACGGCAAGGTCGTAGAACAGTCTCTTGATGCGGGTGAGATATTTCAGTTCTATCTGCTTGATGAGCAGGATGTCCACCTCGGTCATCATGTTCATCGTCTTCAGAAGGTTCTCTGAATAGTTGCGGCGCTCCTGAAAGAAGGGATAAAAACCATGGTGCACATAGTCCTGGAAATACTCCTGGGGACGGGCCTTGGGCAGTATCTGCTTGATGATGTGCTCGTGGTCGGCGAGTATCTCTTCCAAAGTATAGGCCCTGAAGTCGTTGCCGGTCATCAGGTTAAGAAACTCGCGGAAGGAGAACCCACGCAGGTTGTAACTCTTCACGATGCCGTTCAACTCGGGATTCTCTTCCTTCAGACGCATCACGCTCGAACCTGTGAAGATGATTTTCAGATCGGGAAAACGGTCGTAGCACCGGCGCAAACCCTTGCTCCAGTCCTGTTGCTTGAAAACCTGGTCCACCAGAAGCACCTTGCCTCCCTGACGGTAGAACTCCCCTGCAAACTCCTCTATGCCCTTCTCCTGAAAGTAGAAGTTGTTCATGTTCACATAGAGGCACTGCTTGTCACGGGTGTCGAAATTTTCTTTCGCATATTGAAGCAGGAAGGTGGTCTTGCCCACACCGCGGGTGCCCTTGATGCCGATGAGACGGTCATTCCAGTCAATCTCATCCATCAGGCCACGCCTGACCGGAGCATTGGTGTGCTCTACCAGATAGGTGTGTGTGCGGAAAAAGGCCTCCATTTTGATGATTTGTTTTCAATGCGCCGGGTTTTCGCCCTCGATCACTGCTATTAATTTGCAAAGATACTCTTTTTTTCCAAATTTGCAAAGTGTAGTTTGCAAATATTGAGTTTTTTTTCTATTTTTGTCACAAATTACAACAACACATGGGAAAACCACACACGTTATAGCGTCCTGACAGCCTACTGATGACCAAACTGTATGTATTCAATCCTGAGCACGACCTGGTGCTCGCTGAGGAAAAACAGGGTAGGGGAATGACCCCGCCGAGGGCCGCGCGGCTGCTCAGACGCGACTTGGGGTTCCTCCCGGCATTCATGGCGATGGACGGCGACTGGGTGATGGTGGATGATGCGGAGGTGGCTCGGCAGACGTCCGCTCCCTTTGCCCAGTTCCTCCCCGACGTGAGATGGGTGACTCCGAAAGGGGTGGAGAGGATGCCTGAGAGAGAAAAACTGCACGTGGAGTGCTGTCCCTGGGGATGGGATGAGGATGTGCGCAACCAACTGCTGCGGATAGGGATGAACGAGTACCTGATGCCCAGTCAGGGTGACTTGGTGAAGTGGCGCCGCCTGTCGCACAGGGCTACTTCCATCGGCCTCCTTGATGAGATAGTCAAGGCTCATCCCCTTACTGTCGGAGAACGGATAGAAGCGACTTCCCTCGATGAGGTGAGAGAACTGATGCGGCAATGGCATGGAGCAGTGGTCAAGGCTCCGTGGAGCAGCAGCGGAAGAGGGGTGAGGTTCGTCGGAGAGACGCTTTCAGACAACGAGGAGGGCTTCATCCGGCGGGTGCTGGAGCAGCAGCAGTCGGTGGTCGTGGAACCGCATTATGACTGCGTGCTCAATTTCGCCCTGGAGTTCTTTGTCAGGGAGCGCCGAACGGTGCCGCTCGAAGGCATCTCCGTTTTCAGCAATGCGGGGTCTGCATACACGGGCAACTTGCTGGCTCCGGAAAAGGAAAAACAAGCTATGCTGGAAAAACATGTCGATGCGCTCACCATGCTCGACATCTCCTACCGCATCCATCGGTGGCTCGGCAATGTGGCGTGTGATGGCACAACTGCCAGCCCTTTCCTTAGGGTGCTCAGAGGTCCCGTGGGAGTGGACATGATGCTGGTGCGCACGGCGGAAGGCATCCGCATCCATCCTTGCGTGGAGGTCAATTTCCGCTGCACCATGGGGCATGTCGCCTTGCATGTGCATCAACGCACCGGAGGACAGTTCCGCTCCATGGCCATCAAGTATGAGGACAACCGTTATTCGCTCGTCCTAAAATAGAATTGAGAATTAAGGATTAAGAATTAAGAATTATGGATTAAGGATTAAGAATTATGATTACCACTACTTCTAAGAGTGAAAAATGAAGAGTGAAGAGTGAAGAATTGTTTCTCCGTATGTTGCGTTTTCGACGCAACCCCTACAAAAGGACTATTGTCTAAACTCCTAAACTCCCAAACTCCCAAACTCCCAAACTCCCAAGTTCCTAAACTTCTAAACTCATAAACTACTAAAACAATGAAACAACTACTGACAATGACTTTTTGCCTGATGCTCTCTCTGACAGCGACGGCACAGGACAACTACCGCTCCCAAGTATGGTCGCCCGACAATGGTGATGGAACCTATACCAATCCTGTCATCAATGCGGATTACAGCGACCCTGACGTATGTGTGGTGGGAGACGACTATTACCTGACTGCGAGTTCTTTTCAGTGCATACCCGGACTGCCGATACTCCACTCACGCGACCTCGTCAACTGGAAAATTATCGGCCATGCCGTCAAGGAACTCCAACCCAAAGAGGTGTTCGACCGACCCAGCCATGGCAATGGCATCTGGGCACCCAGCATCAGATATCACAATGGCGAGTTCTATATTTACTGGGGAGACCCTGACTATGGGGTTTTCATGGTGAAATCTACCAATCCGGCTGGAGAGTGGACCACGCCGCTCTGTGTCATTCCCGGTAAAGGCATGATCGACACCTGTCCGCTTTGGGATGACGACGGCAGATGCTACCTGGTCAACGGATGGGCCAACAGCAGGGCAAGATTTGCGTCTGTACTCACTGTGAGGGAACTCAACAAGGAGGGGACCAAACCCATCTCTGACCCTGTCGTCGTGTTCGACGGGAACGGGACGGAGAACAGAACCTGTGAGGGTCCGAAATTCTATAAGCGCGAGGGATGGTATTGGATTATGTGTCCGGCTGGAGGGGTTCCCACTGGATTCCAACTCGCCATGAGGTCGAAATCTCCTTACGGACCTTACGAGTCGAAAGTGGTGCTGGCTCAGGGAAAGAGCAGTGTCAACGGACCTCACCAGGGCGGATGGGTGCATACCGCGTTGGGCGAGGACTGGTTCCTCCATTTCCAGGACAAAGAGTGTTATGGACGCGTGGTTCACCTGCAGCCTGTCACATGGCGCGACAACTGGCCGGTGATGGGGGTTGACAAGGATGGTGACTATTGTGGAGAACCGGTGCTCAAATATCGCAAGCCCAAGACACGGGAGACGGTCGCTGTGGTCAATCCCGTGGAGAGCGATGAGTTCAACCTGCCTGTGATGGGCCGCCAGTGGCAGTGGCAGGCCAATTACGACCAGATATTCGGCATGCCCACGGCATTCGGCACGTTCCGCATATACAATTTCAAGCATGCTACGGATGCGCCCAATCTGTGGGATGTGCCCAATATGCTGCTGCAGAAGACTCCGGCGGACAATTTCACGGCGACAGCCAAGATGAGGATAACCTCAAAGGCTGACAACCAGGTGGGTGGCGTCATCATGATGGGTCTCGACTATGCTGCTTTGGTGGCCAAGAGGGTAGGGGATGAATTCGTCCTGCAGCAGGTGGTTTGCAAGGCGGCTGACAAGGGAAAGCCGGAGACCGTGACAGAGATTGCCCGTCTGAAGCCTTCTCAGAAGGACGTGATTGACTACAAGCCTGGCATCCATCTCGATATTTATATGAGAATGAAGGTGAGCGATGGCAATTGCTCTTTCTCATACAGCCTCGACGGGAAGAAATTCCGTGATGCCGGCGAGAAATTCAAAATGAAAGAAGGAAAATGGATCGGTGCCAAAATCGGATTGGTCAGTTATGAACCTGATGGCAATACAGACCGCGGATGGGTGGAGGCCGACTGGTTCAGGGTGAGCAAGTAGGTGGAAGAAATATATAACGTATAAAAAAGATAAAGGATGAGAGCCAGACAGACCTCATCCTTTATCTTTTTTATCTTTTATCCTTATCTTTCATCCATTTTATCCCATATAGTGCTTGGGCGATGTATACCTATAAGTATATATCATCGCAATGATGATGGCCAATGCCGCCAACACCAAAAGCCAATAGGTGACCTTGCCTAAAATCTGTCTGCGCTTGATAGATGACAGTCCCCTGCGCTTGAAGCGGTCGGAGTCATCCATATGCTTTTTCCTGTGATGATGGTGATGGTGGTGATGGCTTGAAGAGGAAGAACTGCTTGAGGAAGAAGTGCTTACGGAAGAACTGCTCCTATGTTCGTCGGAATTGCTCATATCATGCAAGTTTTTGATATCTGTCGCCTGGTGCCGATGAGTAGAAAACTCTCAATATCAGGGATTTTTAGTGAAATGAATGACGTAATGTTTATAAAATCGGTGCAAAATTACAATTATTATGTATAAATATGGATATCAGAATGTTAACTTTTATTAAATCGTATTGTTTCCCCATTCCCTCACCCTCCCCTTGGGGGAGGGCAGGGAGAGGTTTTACATTCCGCAGGCAATGGTCAGGCCGGCCATCACGATGCTTACCATCGACATCAACTTGATGAGGATGTTGAGGCTCGGACCGGAGGTGTCCTTGAAGGGGTCACCAACGGTGTCACCCACGATGGTGGCTTTGTGGCAGGCAGATCCTTTGCCGCCGAAGTTGCCTTCCTCGACCATCTTCTTGGCATTGTCCCAGGCACCGCCTGAGTTGGCCATGAACACGGCCAGGGTGAAACCGGCTGTCAGACCGCCTACAAGCAGACCCATGACACCGGCCACACCGAGAGCCACACCCACAACGATAGGAATGGCAATGGCAAGCAGCGACGGGAATATCATCTCTTGCTGGGCACTGCGGGTGGAAATCTCCACACAGCGGCTGTAGTCGGGGGTTCCCTTGCCTTCAAGGATGCCCTTGATCTCACGGAACTGGCGGCGTACCTCTTCTACCATCGACTGGGCGGCACGTCCGACAGCACCCATCGTCAGACCGCAGAACAGGAAGGCTGCCATGCCGCCGATGAAGGCGCCCACAAGCACTTTCGGATTCATCAGGTTGACCTGGAAGTAGTCCATGAATTTCGCCATGTCTGCCTCGCCGGGATTGATGGCTCCGTAGGTTTCCGACACGAAGTTGCCGGCTGCATCGACAGTGCGCTCCATGGCTATCTTCACCTCCTCCACATAGGAGGCGAGGAGGGCGAGGGCGGTGAGGGCTGCCGAACCGATGGCAAAGCCCTTGCCAGTGGCGGCTGTGGTGTTGCCGAGGGCGTCAAGGGCATCAGTGCGCTTGCGTACCTCTGGCTCCAGTTCGCTCATCTCGGCATTGCCGCCGGCATTGTCGGCGATGGGGCCGTAGGCGTCGGTGGCCAAGGTGATTCCAAGGGTGGAGAGCATACCGACAGCGGCGATGCCGATGCCGTAAAGACCATGCGACATGCTTGCTGAATCCATACTCAGACTGAAGCCATTGGCGCAGAGATAACTCAGCAGGATGGCGACAGAGATGGTCACCACAGGTATCATGGTGGATATCATTCCGGTGCCGATGCCTTTGATGATGACGGTGGCGGCACCTGTCTGTGACGACTCAGCAATCTTCTGGGTGGGTTTGTAACTGTGCGAGGTATAATATTCGGTTCCCTGGCCGATGATCACACCTGCCACAAGACCGGTCACCACGGAGAACGACACGCCCATCCAGTTCTCGATGCCGAGCAGGTAGAGGATGGCGAAGGAGGCGACGGCGATGAGAATGGCCGAGGCATTGGTGCCTACGCCTAACGAATGGAGCAGGTCCTTCATGGTGGCTCCCTCCTTGGTGCGGACGAGGAAGATGCCGAAAATGGACAGGAAAATACCGACGGCGGCGATGATCATCGGGGCGATGACGGCTCGCATCTGCATGTCTGGATTCATGGCGAAGGCTGTGGCACCCAAGGCGGCTGTCGACAGGATACTTCCGCAATAACTCTCATACAGGTCAGCACCCATACCGGCTACGTCGCCCACATTGTCGCCCACATTGTCGGCGATGGTGGCGGGGTTGCGGGGGTCATCCTCTGGGATGTTGGCTTCTACCTTGCCTACAAGGTCGGCTCCCACGTCGGCTGCCTTGGTGTAGATGCCGCCGCCCACACGGGCGAAGAGGGCCTGTGTCGAAGCACCCATGCCGAAGGTCAGCATCGTGGTGGTAATGATAATCAGCATCTTGGCATCACCTTGATAAACGGCGTTAAGGACAATAAACCACAGGGCGATGTCGAGCAGACCGAGACCTACCACGACCAAACCCATCACGGCACCGCTGCGGAAAGCCACGCGGAGACCGCGGTCCATGCTGTGGCGCGCTGCGTTGGCTGTGCGGGCTGAGGCATAGGTGGCTGTCTTCATGCCGAAGAAACCGGCGAGTCCGCTGAAGAAACCGCCGGTGAGGAAGGCAAACGGCACCCAAGGATTCTGCACATGAAGCACGTATGCCATGAACGAGAAGATCAGGGCAAGGACAATAAACACGATGAGCACCACGCGGTACTGCTGCTTAAGATAAGCCATGGCTCCACGGCGCACATACTCGGCAATTTCTGCCATGCGGGGTGTACCTTCTTCCTCACGCATCATCTGCTTGAAGAAATGCCATGCCATACCCAATGCGCACACTGAGGCAATGGGAACTAACCAAAATACTGAAGGGATATTCATAACAGTGACTAAATAATAAAAAAATGTTTCTCTCTGCCTACAAAATTACTTCAAATTCAAGTAAACAGCGACAAATGTCTAATAATTTTTGTTAATTAGTGTTCACTGATTAATTGGTGTTAGCGCAGATGGCAGTAGCGAGCTTGTGCCTCCAAGCGTCCACCATGGTGATAAATCTCAATAATTCGATAAAGTCATGACAAAGCTCCCTGAAGAACTTCATCACATTCTT